>Ga0207890_1000013_pt1 | contig 255666 bp, 220 predicted proteins | sample LinPmetageLP48_FD_184059 | JGI IMG/M metagenome (GOLD analysis project Ga0207890, IMG submission 184059) | Marine viral communities from the Pacific Ocean - LP-48 (SPAdes) | ecosystem: Environmental > Aquatic > Marine > Oceanic | place: Pacific Ocean | collected 2011-06-13 | reverse complement strand
TTCTACAGCGTGAACAACTTGTAATTTAAAGCCTAATGAATAATCTCGTTGTGTTCGTTTGAGCGGTGTATTATTTGACTTGGTCATAATAAATCCTAAATGTGTAAACACATTTCAGGACGAGACAAACAAATTAAAGGCATAAAAAAGCCCACCAAAGTGGGCTTTTAAATGATGTTTTAGGTTACAGTTCTAAATTAGAAATCGTATTTAATACCTACACGAAGTTCCCAAAGTGAAGGATTAACTTCTATGCTATCTCCAGCAGGTTTATTAAAGTTATTGTAGACATATTTCCCATCAACAATATCTGCTGTCACAGCACTTTGAAGTGAAGAACCACTTTCAAGAACGCCCCAATCATCATTGAGCATGTTTCCAATGTTAGCAATAGTGAAGTAAGCTGCGCCCTTGTGGCCATCTTTAAAACCAGCAAACTCTTGTTCTACTTTTAAGTCAAAAGTAACCCACCATGCGCCATCAATGCTATTTCGGTCAAGTATCTCACCACGGCTAAGGCCTTCATTACCGATCCATTCATTAAATCCATCTAGGTCAAAATCTGGTCCGTAAGTTACTAGGCTATCATCAACGTTTGGAATGTACAGTAACTGACGAGCATTATCATTATATCCAAAAGTGAAATTATTTTCATTTTCGAATGAGTAAGAATACGGCGATGTTTTCGATGCTTGGCCAAATAAGTTAAATTTAGTGTCATAACCGTCAAATAGCTCATAGCTGTAAGCTAATGACATCGTGAAGCGATGTGGAATCTCATAATTTGATGTAGCAACACCTGGGTTTTCTGAGTCAGAAACAGCAATCCCATGGTAATTAGAGAATGCCACAGAGCTAGTCATTGGATGTACGTCTTTAGACTCTGTATAAGCATATGAAAGAGATAGATCAATTCCATTATCAAACGATTTACTCATACCAAATGATAATATATGAGAGTATGCATCGTCACCATCAACGTTTGTTAACAGGAAGTCTGAACCACCATTATAAATAGGGCGTCCATCAGGGGCTGTTCCAGTTTGTTCATATGCTAAATTTTGAACAATCGCTGAGTTTCTCTTATCAGTGTATAAATAATCTACGTTAAATACATAGTTATCTTCAGTGATATAGGTACCACCTAATGAAAACTTCCACTCTGATGGAATTTCAAAATCAGGATCAGTAACATTTACATCAGCATCTGCACCACCTAGTCCAACTGTGTCATATAAACTTTGAGGAATATCATAACCAGGTAAACCACTACCATTGAATGGTACAGCATCAGCTCCGAGAATTTGCATGTTTCTTTGATTTACTTGTACGTTGCGAACGCCATCATTAGAATAGCTGTTAGAAATCCATACATTTGGATTCCCACCCGAGTACAGGCCAATACCACCACGCAGCTCTAACTGGTCATTGTAAATCCAGTTAACGCCTAAACGAGGTTGCAATAAATCAACTCCATCAAGATTTTGACTATTTGAATAACCATAGCGGTCTTCAAAATTTTGGTTGAATGTTGGAGTATCATCACTTGTATACCAGTCATAACGAAGACCAACAGTAAATGTTACATCGTAGTCAATTAAATCAAATTTATCTTGAGCATATAAAGTATTTAAAGCGTATTTAAACTCACCAGCAGCATCATCTGGATTTTGGCTTGCAGCATTACCATAGTAAACGCGTGCGACACCATTTTCAAAATCATCGAGCGAACTGAAACGGTATTCACCTTGGCTATGCTGAACAAATAAGTTGAAAACATCTAATTCTTCACGTTCGTAACCAAACGAAAGTTCATGTTCTTCTAGGTAATAAGTACCGGCAAGTTTAAGCGATAAGTTATCGTAATTAAGTTTGTTTGATTGACGTGAATCATCCGGGCCAAGGTAAACAGTTACATCACCTGTGTTGATTTGAAATTCACCAAAGCCTGACGCTGCATCAATAGAGTTTTGACGATTATCAAGCTTTGAGTATCCTACACGGATTTCAGTAGAAAAATTATCAGTCCAATCAGAGTAGAATGAAGTTACATAAGACTCTAACTTTGCACCACGTTCATAGAAATGGTTAGACAGAGCTAAACGCTCTGAGCCAGTGTCTGATTGTGAAATTGCAAAGCCATCATTGTAATTGTATAAAAAGCTTGCTCGATGGGAATCATTAATATTCCAATCTAACTTCACTAAGATTTTTTCATCTTCAACAGGCATACTTGGGATTAAAGAACCTGGATCGTATGCATAGTTATCAATCGCTATTTGTGTTACTCGATCAATAGTCGCTTGATCTATACGACCATTTACAAAAGGTGAGTACTCAAAAATCTCTGCGCCTTCTAATTTTTCGTATGATGTAAATAGGAATAACTTATCTTCTATAAGAGGAAGACCTACATTAAAGCCATAACGTTTTTCTGAGTAATCGCCTAGATCCTGCTTATTACCTTTAATTGAATCTCCAGACATAGAGTCATTAGTGTAATCATAGAAGAAACCACCAGTAAGTTCATTTGTACCAGATTTAGTTACTGCATTGATGTTACATGATGTAAAACCACCGTACTGAACATCGAATGGAGCAAGCTCTACTGCAACTTGAGCGATAGAATCAAAAGAAAAAGGGATTCTTTCTGTAGGGTAACCACTTGAATTTAAACCAAAGTTATCGTTCATGCGAACGCCATCAAGGGTTAGGCTGTTAAATCGAGGGTTACCACCACCACAATTAATCGCACCAGCATTTGTTTCGTCAATGTAAATACGAGGGTCTGCTCGGATTATATCTTTTAAATCGCGATTGATGGCTGGTTTGTTTTCTAAATCACTTAGTGAAAATGTTGACGCAGGGCCTGTACCACCAGATTGAGAACTAATAGGTGCACCTGTTACAACAATTTGCTCCATTTGTTCTGAACTCAGAGCAACAGTAACTGGATAGGTTTGACCAAGTGTTAAATAAATATTTTCAAGCTCAGTATCTTGAAATTTATCTGAGTCTACAATTATTTTGTATGGACCACCAACACGTAACCCTTTAGTTGAAAAGCTACCAGCTTCATTTACTGTTGTCGTTTTAGTTGAACCTGATGGGACGTGTATAACTGTAATTTTAGTACCAGCCGCAGGACTGCCATTTGGCCCTGTAATTTGACCTTTTACAGATGATGACGTTTCGTTAGCCATTGCAGCGCCACTGACACCAACACATGCAGCAATAGCAAGTGAAAGAGCTGTTTTGCGTAATTGAGTTTTCATTTAATTTTCCCGTGTAGTTAATAATTAAATTTTTATATTTTTATTTTAAATTTTGAAAAATAAACAGTCGAAGTTCATTTATTCAAAATCCGTTACTAGTGTACCTTATTTATTCGTTACAAATAAAATACAACTGCAATATATTTTTAATAAATAGCACTATTTTTGTTTATTTTAGTGTTTTTTTGAGCAATAACTCTATATCGGGGTTTATGTTACGTGGGTTTTATGACAAACATGTGAAATTGTAGGGGGGAAATAAAAAAACCCATTACAAATTTGTAATGGGTTTATTGTAACTTACAAATAACTTAAGAAGTTATTGATGTAGAGTTTTTAAGGCTTAAAACTTGTAGCTAATACCAACTTTAGCCTGCCAAGCTGATGACGATGAATTGATTTGCGAGTAATTACGTACATCCGCACCGTTATATGCTGAATCGATAATATAACGACCTTCTTTATCTAAACCACCAAAGTCATAAATAGTTTGGTTTGCATAGCTTAAACGTTTCTCTATACCCCAGTCACTGTTAAGTAAATTGGCAAAGTTATCAATCATGAAGTAAATTTCACCGCTGTGACCTTGTGCAAAACCAGGGATCTCTTGCTTGATACTTACATCCATGGTTGTTACCCACGGCTGAGTAGCTGTATTTTTACCGAGTATTTGGCCTCGTTCAGATATACCTGCTTTATTTAACAGCAGCTCTAACTGATTCCAATTCATTTTTGATTCACCCCAGTTTACGAGAGAGTCATCAGCTCCTGTTGGAATATAAGGTAAGTATGCACCGTTTGTGTATAACGTACTTGTATCGCCTAAATCACTGTCTTGGTACATATTCATCGTGTAGCTAAATGGGCGACCTGAACGACGTTCAAAGTAAACATTAAATTTGGTTGCGTAGCCTGTGAAGAATTCAGTATTGTAACCTAAATTAATTTTAAAACTGTGTTCCACTTCGTAAGAGCCACGTGCTGCAAGGTCTTCATTACGGTTAACGGTAACATTATGTTTGTAGTTACCTTCAGCTTGCGATGCTGAACCAATAGAAGATTCAGTTACGTCTTGGTGTGCATAACTAAAAGAGGTAAATAAGCCGTTGTCCCATTCTTTAGCAAGGCCTGTTGAAATAATAATTGAACGACCATCTTCAGATGAGTTAGTCATTACGATATCAGCATTATCAAAGTTGTCGTAAATAGTTTGGTTAATAACTCGTTCACCATCTGCCGCTAATCCAACTGGTTGAATCGAAGCATTGTGCCATACCGCTTCATTTTCTTTTTTATGATAAGCGATTTCTGCTTGCCACTTAAAACCGTTGCCCAATAATTCAGAGTCGAATTCGTATTCAAAACCAATTTGAGTACGAATGCTTGAAGGCAATTTAAAATTAGGGTCTATAAAAGCAACGCTGCCGCTGCCCTTCTCTAATGAGTTTTTAATTTCATCAGGCACTTGAGTAATATCAGCTTGGTTATTAGCATAATATTCATTAATAACGGTTGAAGGGGCGGTTACCTCTGTAATACCATCAGCTTGAAATGAATTGTTATACCAAACATTTGGAATTCCACCTTGGAAACGCCCAATACCACCACTAATTGTAAGTGCTTCTGTAGCATAATATTTAAAGCCGATACGCGGTAAAATAATATCTAATCCATCAAGATTTTCTTGATTGGTAAAGCTATAAGTATTAGCAAAATTTTCATTAAGCGTTGGTTTGTCATCTGATGATAAGCGCTCGTAACGAATGCCAGCAGTCATTTCTAAGTCATCGCCAATGTAAAACTTATCTTCAATATAAAGCGCAAGTTGGTTACGCGTTACATCATAAGCTTTATCAGCTGAATTGTTGGTATAGGCATTTTTGTACTCAAAAGCGTATGGGTAGTTGCCATTTTCATCTTTTTTCCAATCTGAAGCTTCAAAACTTACCATACGATTTTCAAAGTCATCTAAGCTTTTAAACTGCCACGACCCTAATGAATCTTCGGCAAATAGGTTATAAAGTTTTAATGACTCGTACTGCGCACCAAAGTTAATTTCATGCTCATCCATTAAATAAGTTGCATCAAATGTAAGCGTTAGGTTTTTAGTTTCAGATACGTTAGCGTGGCGGGTGCTGTCTGTGCCAAAAGCAAATTGAGCGCCTGTACCGCGACCGTTTATTTCTTCTTCATAAACGCTAACGCTGCCTATATCTGAACGTGTATTGCTGTTTGAAGTTACATCTTTATATGCAATGCCGACCTCAGTAGAGAAGTTGTCACTCCAATCTGAGTATAATTTAGTTGAAAAATTATTAAACTTAGTAACATAAGCATAAGTGTTAGATCGCATAACAACAGAGTTACCACCGCTGCTGCTATTGCGCTCGTCTTGGTCGTCTTGCCACTGGTACGTGAAATCTAGGCGATGTTCATCGCTAGCATTCCAGCTTAGTTTTACTAATAAGCTTTCGTTGGTATCTTCAGGCGCGCCGGCTAATGAATCGGTCAAGCCGTATTCATTATTTAAAATAGAAATAAAACGGTTATAGTTAGCTTCAGAAGTATTAAATTCGTTAGCAGCACCAGAGCCGTCAAAGCCGTAATCTAGATCTTGTTCGCTTGACCATTTAGAATAGTTTACAAAATAAAACAGCTCGTCTTCAAGAATAGCGCCACCTACGTTAAAACCATAACGCTTTTCTGATTGAATAGGCTCGACATCATAAAAAGAATAAGTTTTATGACCTGTTAATGGGTCAAACTCATCTTCTTCACGAATACTTTTTACGTCACCAGCTATCTCTGGAGTAGAGATCTCATAAAAACCAGAGAACTTAAACTCATTTGTACCAGATTTTGTTACTGCATTAATAGTACCGCCACCAAAGTTACCTTTAGAAGCTGAGAAAGGAGATACATCAACAGAAACTTGTTCAATAGCATCAAGTGCTACAGGAGGCTGAGAAGTAGGGTAGCCACCAAAGTTCAAGCCAAAGTCATCATTTTGACCAATACCGTCAACAGTTAAACCGTTGGTACGGGGGTTACTACCTGCAAACGTTAGCTCGCCATTACCATTAATACTGGCAAGTGGGTTTAAGCGCGCAATATCTTTAATGTCGCGGTTAAAGCTTGGCATATTTTCAATAGTATCAGAACCAAATGAGCTGCTTGAGCCACCAGATTGCTGAACGATTTTATAACCAGACACTTCAATCTTTTCGATGTTTAACGGAGCAAGCTGCGAACTTAAGCGGTATGTTTCACCAAGGTTCAAGTAGATATTTTCAACAGTCGTATCGTTAAAAGTATCAGAATCGATGATAACCATATAAGGACCACCTACACGTAGGCCATTAGCGATAAATGTACCACTTTCGTTTGTAGTTAGTTCGCTAATAGTTCCCGTTGGTTGGTGAACTACTTTAATTTTAACGTTTGCAGCACTGCCACCTGAAGGCGTTGTAATTTTACCACGCATTGCAGATGAAGTATCAGCAGCCATTGCGCTTGTAGAAACACCTAGAGCTAAAATTACCGCTCCAGTTAATTTCGAAAGGCGAAGCTTAGTCATAATGTTGATTTCCCGTGTGTAGGTTATATAAATTTAATACAGTTTATTTGTCAGTCGTCATTTTTAGTGCCGTTTCTAACTCTTTTGCAGAAGGGTCAAATAAGGCATTTAGTAATCCAGCTAATCGAATACCCGCTTGTTGTAAGCGTGTTTTTACAATTGGAGTGTTGTTATAAATGTAGCTGTAACCAACTTCGTCGTTGGTATATTTATAAATTTTTGTGGCTAAATTATGAGATTCTTCAATCCAAGTTTTAGGTGAGCTTTGCAAATACTCAGCAATTAGCTCTTTATTGTTTGTATCAATAAATTGTGCAAATTCGGTGTAAGACAAGTTTTGGTTTTCGATTAACTTAGTATCCCAAAGGCTGTGAAGGTTTGTTTCTTCGTTAAAAAATGAAACCTTAATACGGTTGCCTCCTCTGTCTTCACCTCGACCGGCATGAAAGGGTTGATGACTGTCGCCTACTAAATGCACTAAAAAACGCAAACTGAACTGTTTAGCATCTAAGGTGCTATTTTTGTCAGTAAGTGTTTGCATTGAATAGTGAATGCCCTCGAGGATATTACTTACAGATTCTTTGTTTTGAGTGTGATCGTGATTGAAACTGAAAGACTTTCCTGGTGCTGCATTAATGTAATGCCAACGAGATGATTTCTTTTGCCAAAAGTCGCCAGGAGCAGAGCGCATTTCATCAGGCCACGTTGATACTTGCGCAAGTGACTCACCATCTAAATAAGGTTTAATTGCTGCTTTAGTTGTTTCGCTTATATGAGATTGTGCAATCTGCCCTACAATACGATGGCCATTTTGACCCCAAGCATGTGAGTTAGTGCTTGTGAATATCGCACTAATCAAAAGCGCAGAAGATATGGAGTACTTTATATTGTTATGCATTAAAACTTCCTAAATGAATATTTAATGGGTTGCTATAAGCTTATGCGGTCAATTGTCCTCATTTTTAATGTTGATAGGAAGGACTTATTAAAATTCATAGTTTCTTATTAAATTGCGTTTAAAATCATTCTCTTATATTTAACAAGTAAAATTACTTGTTGTAATAGGTAAGCGAAATTGTTCAAATACACTATATCGTCTATTTTTGGGTGGCATTGCTTTGAATTATAAAAATATTGTGTTGCACAAAATGTTAATTGTTACATTTTTGTTTCTTTTATTGGTCGTTACGTGGGTTTGCGGTCAAGTTAGTGTATACAATGATGATTTACATTTTCCGGTTATGATCGAAACCTCAACAGAGTGTCAAACAACGGCTACAAGTAATAAAGGCCAATTGATTGTTTTTACACAATCAAAAAAAATAGCCAAGTTATTAACGCAAAAGTTATGTTCTGATAACGTAGTAGCTAAGCAATATGGCTCGGTAAAAGGGTATTGGGGATATAGAACGGCAGATAGCTTTGAGTTTGTTGGTAAAGGAATTGCTGACCTAATTTTGGCTAAAAGCAATATCATGGCTGCATTCAAAGCTGAGTCGACCTATAACTACCAACCCGTTGTTGGTTTTTCTGACTACACGGCTTTTTTCATATCTTCTAAAGAAAAGCCTCGAATTACTAAACAATATTTTTTAGATAAGCGCATAGGCTTGCTTGATTATCCTACGAGTCGATCAGGGCATATTTTACCAAAGCAAATGTTTAAAGAACTGGATATTAATTTAGCTAATTTGAAAATCACTTATGCTAGTTCTCATAACGAATTACGCGATTTACTCGCCGACGGAAAAGTAGATATTATTGCTTCGTTTTGGAAAGATAGTGACGAAAAACGTTTTTCAAAAAACTATATTACGCCTTTGAGTAATAATATTACAGGGACAAGATGGTATTTAAAAATGCAGCAAAACAATACTGATTTACTATGTGCAGTACAGGCAAATTTGCTTGATATGTCTAAAGATCAAAGTTTGCATTATTATCAAAATGCACAATCGTTTTGGAGTTGCGATACTAGCTCAGTAAGCTTAAAAGAGGAAGTTAGTGATGAGTAAATATAAACAACTACTTGTTTTACTGTGCTTATTTTTAACTTTATCTTCTGTATTTTATATTTCTGTAACTCAAAAAAGCCAGCAAGTAACTAAACAAAAAATAACGCAGATAGAAAGGCAAATAGCACTCGACTTACCATTACTTGATTTATCAAATGAGCTGCTAAAGCATTCAGGGAACAAAGATGCAGTTAATACTTACATTAGTACCTTAAATAGCCACATTAATTCGAACGACCTTAAAGTTGTTGATATTGCACCAAAAAACGAGATGCTAGCACCTGTAAAAACACACCAAATAACACGTAATTTGAGCGCTAATAACGGACCTGTATTAGTTGTATTTAACGTTCAGCAAACCCACTTTACAGTGAGCCATCTTATTTACTATTTTATATTTTTAGTATTAAGTGTGTTGATTAGTTTTTGGGTAAAGTTTGCGTTTATCAAACAAGGCAATAAGCAGTCTAATAATGCACAGCATCAATCAATTGCAGAGCCTACGCCGCTGATACTTATAGTCGATCTTAACGATAAGACATTATCAAGTAGTTGTAATACAGAGCAAAAAGTGGGTTTAGCTAATAAGCCATTATGCTTTTATTTAGCACTTGTAGAGTATTGTACAAATAACGATGATGTAGCGCTTAGCCATAACAAAGATGTACCAGAGGAGCTTCTAGAGCTCGCTAACAAGTATTTTTATAGGTTGGTCGAACTTGGTCATACAGTTAGAAAAAGGCCTAACTTTAATAATAGCCTAGAAAAAACGTTGAGTGAGATACGTGCGGCATTAGATGAAGTACTTAGCGAGTGTCCTGAAGAAAAAGAGTTATATTACCCACCTAAAGCCTATGGAGAAGGCTCTCGTTCTCGTTTGCATAGTTATGGGCTGGCAAATATTAAAAAAGGTAATATTGAAATAAAAGGAAAGTAACTAGATTACTTTCCTCTTATTCTTAGAGGTTATTTAGGGGTAAATTCAGCCGCTTTGAGAGGGCTATTTTTTGATATAAAGTCTTGAAGTGCTTTAGCATCTGTTTCGTCTGTACTTACAAAGCCTTTTTTATTTGTAAGTGCAGGATAACCATCACCGCCTGATGCGTTATAGCTATTTAGACTCATTCTGTATGTTTTATTTTTATTAAGCGGTTCGCCATTGATCAAAACATTAACCAACTGATTATTTTTACGCTCAAACGATATTTTATGGTATTGCAAATAAGCACCAGCATCCGGTAGGAAGCTCGTTACTGTATTTAAGTAATCCCATAAATCACTGCCTTGCCAATCCATATAAGTAATGCGGTTTTTAAAAGGATGTACTTTTAAAATATCTTTATAGCTTACTTTACCAGCCTCTATTGAGCTGCGAATACCACCGCCACTTATTAATCCAAAGTCTGCATTTACTACATCCATTTGAGCTTGAATAATTACACGTGCAAGGTTTGTTTGTTGGTAACGAACTTTGTTTCTGTCACCTTCTAAGCGAGCATCTACTTCACCAATGGTACCTTCAATTTGTTTAGCGCCTTTAGCTTGGTATACCGCTAAATAAGATTCAAGTTTAGGGTCTGGTTTAATGTACTCGTTTGCTAATACTGCTTTAGTAGAGCCATCAGCTTGAACTTTATCTACATACAAATTAACAGGCATGAGTTTGTAGTCTAGTAACGTTAATTTTCCGTTTTCAAGCTTAAACTCAGCTTTACCAACATACTTACCCCATTCATGGGCTTGCATAATGTAAGTACCGTTTTGTTGGTCTGGTTTACAGGCAAGACCTGGTTTAAAGCTATCGTCATTTACATTTGTATCGCTCATACATACAGGTTCTTGAGAGTGGCCACCAATGATCATATCAAGGGTGTTTGCAGGAAGTGAGCGAGCGAGTGTTACATCACCGGGTGCGTTAATACCAAAGCTAGCATCAACATAATGACCCATGTGAGTCAGCGCAATGGTAATGTCAGGGTTGTACTTAGCTTTTATTTCTTTAGCTAGTTTTGCGGTAACGTCAACAGGGTCTTTAAACTCTAAGTGGCCAATATACTGAGGATTACCAATTTTAGCTGTGTCTGTTGTTGTTAATCCAATAACAGCAATAGTTAAGCCATTTTTTTTGAATATTTTATAGCTATCAAACGCATGTTCACCTGATTCTTTTTCAAATATATTGGCTGATAGAAAAGGAAAGTTCACCCATCTTTGCTGTTGCTTCAATACATCAATAGGGTTATCGAATTCGTGATTACCTAATGCCATTGCATCATAACCAATCAGCGACATACCTTTAAAGTCAGGTTCTGCTTTTTGTAAATCTGACTCAGGAATACCGGTATTAATGTCACCACCAGAGAGAAGTAAAACGGCATGACCTTGCTTTTGGGCGTCATTACGTAAAGAGTCAATTAACGTTTTGCGAGCGGCCATACCGTATTCGCCTTTTTCGTTTTGCCAAAAACGGCCGTGATTATCATTAGTATGAAGAACAGTTAAATATTCAGTAGGAGTACTGTTAGAGGTTGATTCAGGAGCAGGAGATGTACATCCAAGTACACTAAAAATAATCGAAAATAAAATAATTATACGCATAAAATACCTATGGATTAAGGTCTACTTAATTTATCAAGCGGGTAGTTTAAACTAGTTTTATGCTAAAAAAACGTACTTATTGACATTTTATTTAGAAGGTACAGTTAATCGATTTGTGGCGGCACTTTCGCGACGCTTTAACTCTGCATCCGCATATTCCCGCTTAGTATGGTTTATACCTACCATCCACGTTAAAAAGCTCGCCGGTAGTTTTGTGTATGGTTCACCTTTGTGTAAACCAAAGTCGCAAATTGTTTGTTTAGTGTGTGGCATTGTTAGATCCTGTTGTTTGTGTTTTTTTAAGGTAACAAATAAGTGACCACACTTTTAAGATGATTTAATTTTAAATAGTTAGATTTATATAGCAAAAAAGAATATAAATAATGGCATATGTAATTAATTTGTTATCAACACGGTCTTAATTGTATCAACTCACACTTTAGAATCGATTTTAGTCGCCGATGGCATTAATGTGTTAACGCATTAACTAATTATTTAAAAAATATAACAACAGGAATAAAACATGAAAAAACTTTTACTTGGCTCAGCACTTGCTGCAGCAAGTTTTACAAGCACCGCTACTATAGTTGAAATGAACACGAGCCAAGGTGTCATAGAAATTAACCTGTTTGATCAACAAACCCCCAAAACAGTCGCAAATTTTTTAAGTTACGTTCAAGACGATTCATATAACGAAACAGTAATTCACCGCTCTGTTAGTAACTTTGTTATTCAAGGTGGTGGATTTACATTTTCTGATTCGCTAGATGCGATTACTACAAAGCCTGCTGTAGAAAATGAGCCCGTTTTTTCTAATGTTAAGGGCACCATTGCGATGGCTAAATTATCGGGTGATGCTAATAGCGCAACAAGTCAGTGGTTTTTTAATATTACAGACAATAGTGCAGCACTTGATACGCAAAATGGTGGCTTTACTGTGTTTGGACAAATTACTGGAGCAAGCCAATCAACTTTAGATAAAATTGCAGCGTTAGTACACTGTGGTGAAACACCCGTGGTGGATATTACTGCTGAGCAATGTGCAAGTACTGATGTAACAATTAGTAGTGCTAACTTAGTGACTATTCAAAATGTGGCGGTAATGGATGATGATCCTAATTCAGCAGCAGGCCTTACTGTCACTGAAAATACGTTAATTGATTCTGACACATCAACAGGTTCTAGTAGCAGTTCTGGCGGCGGGTTAATTTGGCTTTTAGGTGCTTTTTTACTTGCGGTACCTCGTTTAAAACGTGCTAAATAATTAAAATTAACGGTAATGTGGATGGCCTAAACCAGCCGACCACATTACTATTATTAAACTTTGCTGTTTAAAATAGTACTCGCCAAACCATTGCTAGCCAAATTGAAAACACACAAATACAACCCAGTAAAAACACTTTAAAACGTGCGCGTACGTTATTTTCACCTAAATGAATAACACTGTGCACAATACGTGTTGCTACAAATAAACAGGCCAGTATTGCCACAAGTGTACTGGCGCTATTTAGTTGCAGTGCAAGTAAACACCCCGCGTAAAAAAGCACAGGTATTTCAAACTGATTTGAAAAGTTTCTATCTGCCACCCTAATAGTGTCGCCAGCCTTATCTAATTGCATTGTTTTAAAATCACTTAAATCTAGTTGTTTGTTTTTAGCTGCGGCAAAGCGCCTTTTACCCATAATGAGCATGACAACCAGTGAAAGCGTAACTTGTGCAAACATGGCAAGTATGATGATTTTTTCCATTGTTTTTCCTTATTATTATTTAGAATTTGCGTATTTTTTGATATTGAAAGATTTTTAATCTCGCAAGGTTGGCATACTCCCAACTAGTAGCCGATTATGAAGACATTTTTCACAATGTGTTACACAAAATAGCGTTATTTTGTAGAAAGTTATTAATTGAAAATGTTAGTTTAGCTTAACTATATTGCTTTGAATTGGCGCACGCTATTTTGCGCAATACTTTTTAATGGAAAACAAAAATGAAAAAGATTATTGGTTTTAGTGCTATCGCACTTGCAGTTTTAAGTGGTTGTTCAAATACAGCTTCGGTTTCAGTGGCGCCTCAGGCCTCTTTACTATCAGATACGTTAGTTGTAAGTCCTAACGATAACCGCGAATATAAAACACTTAAGCTGGCAAACGACATTGAAGTTATTTTAGTGTCAGATCCAGGGGCTGAAAAATCAGCAGCAGCACTAAGCGTTGGTGTTGGTTTACTGCATGACCCGATGTCGCAACAAGGTATGGCGCATTATTTAGAGCATATGCTGTTTTTAGGCACTGATCGTTACCCAGACACAAAAGGGTATTCTGATTTTATGACCAAAAATGGTGGCGCGCACAATGCTTACACGTGGCTCGATATTACTAATTACATGTTTAAAATTAACAACGACGCGTTTGATGAAGGGCTAGACCGTTTTGCTGACTTTTTCAAAGCGCCTAAGTTATACCCTGAATACACAGATAAAGAAAAAAATGCAGTAAACGCAGAGTGGTCAATGCGCCGCGAAATGGACTTTTTTGGTCAATTTAAACTCGCGCGTAAAATGATGGGCGATCACCCAGCTAATCGTTTTTTAATTGGTAACCTAGAAACGCTTGGCGATAAAGAAAACAGTTCACTTCATAAAGAAACGGTTGATTTTTATAATAAATATTACTCTTCAAATATTATGAAAGTTGCGCTTATTTCTAATTTACCTATTGCTGAAATGGAGCAAAAAGCGCAAAAATATTTTGCTGATATTAAAAATAAAAACATCGAAAAACCAACAGTAACTGCAAAACTGGATTTTGATAACGCTGGCGGAAAACGCGTGTTTTATGCACCAAATGAAGATGTAAAACAGCTGCAACTTGATTTCACCATTGCTAATAATAATAGCGAATTTGCACTTAAACCAAACCGGTTTGTAGCGTATTTACTAAGTAACGAAATGCCGGGCAGCCCAGCACAACTTCTTCGTGATAAAGGATGGGTGTCTCAGCTTTCAGCTTCAGCTGCACCAAATCAATATGGCAACTACGGTTCGTTAAATGTAAATGTCGAGCTTACAGATGAAGGCATGAAAAATCGTGACGAAATAGTTGCGACTATTATGCAGTACATCGATTTAATTAAAAAAGAAGGCGTTGATAGTAAGTACTTCAACGAAATTCGTACTTCTCTTAATAACCAGTTTAAGTTTTTAGAAAAAGGTGATGAGTTTAATTATGTAAGCTCGCTTACGCAAAGCATGCAAGACTATCCGTTAAATCACGCTATTAATGCACCTTATTATTATGCAAAGTTTGACGCTGACGCTGTAAACAATGTACTTGAGCAGTTAAATGCCGACACCCTTCGTATTTGGTATGTATCGCAGCAAGAAGAAACAGACTCACAACTACACTTTTACGACGGTAAATACCGCATCAGTGACATTAGCGATGATGAAATTGCCAGCTGGAAAAAACCAAGCGAATTTAAGTTAGCACTACCGACTGTAAACAATTTATTGCCTGAAAATTTTGCAATAAAAACGCAAGCATTTAAAGAGCAAAAACACCCAGAACTTGCTTACGATAAAAATGGTGTAAAAGTATGGCGCCAAGCAAGTCAAAAATTTGCAGAGCAGCCAAAAGGGCTTGTTGAAGTTTATATAAATACTCAACCAGGTTTGAACGATATCAAAGCAGAAGTCCTTTATTCTGTTTGGGCTGATTTATATAATATTCAACAAAGTCAGTTAAGTACCGAAGCAGCAATCGCCGGTATGAGCGTAAGCTTAGCACCGAGTAATGGTCTTGTTTTATCTATGAGTGGTTTTACAGATAAGCAAGATGTATTGCTTAAACAAGCTTTAACCGGGTTAAAAGCCGATGAAACAGCACAAGCATTTAGCCAAGCGGTAGATCGTTTTAAACGTAATTTACTAAACCAACAAAAGCAGTTTCCGTATGCACAAGCATTTGGCGAGTATTCAAAACTAACGCGTACAGGTGGCTTTGATACAGATGCGCTTATTAAAGCCGCTGACTCACTGAGTGTTGCCGACTTAGCACAATTAAAATCAGCTACGTTTGCACAAAACGATTTACGTGTATTTAGTTACGGTAACTACGATCAGCAAGATATAGACGCGATTGCAGACGAATTAAGTGCAACATTACCAAGTAATCATAAGCGCAGTGAATTTGCACGAAGCAAAGCGTGGTTGCCACAACCGGGCGAAACGCTGGTATTACAAAAAGATATCGATGTAGCCGATGTAGCGGTGGTCGATATGACCGTTCACCCTGTTGCGGGTTACAAACAAAAAGCAGAAGCAGCTGTATTACAAAGCCACTTTAGAACAGTTGCGTTTGATAAAATGCGTACTGAGGAGCAACTTGCATACGCAGTAGGTGCGTTAGCTCGCCCAATTGAAGATTACTCAGCAATTGGTTTGTATATTCAAACACCGGTTAAAGGACCAAAAGAAATACAAGCTCGTTTTGATAAATTTAAAAAAGAGTACGCAGTTGAACTTGATAACATGAGCGAAGAGACTTTTGAGCAGCTTAAAAACTCTACCCTTGTATCACTTAAAGAGCAGCCTAAAAACTTAAGTGACGAAATGAGCCCACTTATAAACGATTGGTACCGTGAAAACTTTACCTTTGATTCTAAGCAAAAGCTGATTGATGAAGTTGAAAAAGTAACGCTTGCAGATATAAAAGACTACTACAAGCAAACAATGCTTAACCCTAATGCCGCACGTTTAAATGTACAATTACGCGGGACTAAGTTTTTAGAAAGTGACTTTGCCGATTTACCAAATCAAACTAAAATCACAACGCTTGATGCCTATTACAATGGTATTAAATTACAAAAATAAGCTTTATTTATGTAGCTAAAAATAAACCCCAATGTATCACTACATTGGGGTTTTTATTTATCTCACTATATTTACTAATAATACCAATTCGCTTAGTTAAGTGATCTATTTTGAGGATGGAAAAACGGGTTGATAGCTAGGCAAAAAATTCGCTATTTAGTTGTTCTAAATGAAAATTTTTTAACGCAGGTAGCGACTCGTTTAGCCCCGCAAAATGATTAAGTATTATTGCGGATTGGTATAATATTTAAGCCATTATCAAAAAGCCTATAACAGCTAATGCCGCAGCAATTAGCGTGTAAGGCAATTGTGTAACAGCATGGCTCATTAAATTACAACCAGAGCCTTGCGCTGCGAGCACCGTTGAATCTGAGTAAAAACACGCTTGGCTACCAAAAGAGGAAGCCGATAATAGCGCCCCAATTACCAGTGGTATGTTTGCATCAACCGCATTAGCCAGTGGCATAACAATGGGAATTGATACAGCAAAAATACCCCAGCTAGACCCCGTTGCAAACGCTAAAATAGCCATTGAAATAAATACCACGGCTGGTAAGTATGCAGCGGTCATATAAGGGCTTAAGCTGCCAATAACAAACTGAGGCAAACCAATTAAGTCGCATACATCTTTGAATATAAACGCCGCTATAACAGTACCAATCGCGGGGATCATACTTTTAAAGCCATCAAGCATGCGTTCAATCATTTCACTTACGCTCATTAATTTTTGTAGAGCATAAAACGGGAGAGTGACCGCCATTGTTGCTAATAAGCCTTTGTATACGTCTATTTCAAAGTAAACAGTAAATGCAACCAGTAAAATAATCGGCACCAAAAAGTTACGTAATTTACCTTTAGGATCAGCATCTTCAAAGTTCTCTTCTACGGCTTTTACTGCATATTCATCCGCTGTTTGAACATCATTGTATTGGGCTGGATCAACTTGAGCTTGCTCAATTTGTGCCATTTGCTCTGCTTTTTTCATTGGACCAATCGCAGGAATAATACCCAGCACAACAAGTAAAACAACAAGCACTGCAAACCACGCATAAAACATATACGGTATGGCTTGGATATAAACCGCAATCCCTTTGCCTTCTTCAGCAATACCGTTATCTACAAGTAAGCCACCAAAAAAAACCGCCCAGGTAGATAAAGGGACAAGTACACAAATTGGTGCAGCAGTAGAGTCTACAACATAGGCAAGCATCTCACGGCTCACTTTAAATTTATCGGTAATGCGTTTCATGGTTTCACCCACGGTAAGCGCATTTAAGTAGTCATCAATAAAAATAACTACACCCAAACAAAAGGTCATAAACAAAGATGAGCGTTTACCTTTAGTGTATTTAAGGGCTAACTTGCCAAAAGCCGATGCGCCACCTGTACGCACTAATAGCGCGATTAAAGCGCCAAAGCCACCACATACAAGTATTAGCCAGCCGATGGTTTCGTCTGTCATCACTTTTAGCGATGTACTCGAAAAGTTAGTAAGTACTTGTGCAGGATCGGCGATAACTAAACCAACTAAAGCACCAATAAGTAAAGATAAAATAGGGCGGCGTAATACAACAGCCAATACAACTACCACCAACGGTGGCAGTAAACTTAACGCAGAAGGTTCAAGCATTTAAGTATTCACAAAATTAAAAGCATGTATAAAAATTAAAATAGTATTAATTTTTAAACTGCTTATACAAAAACAAAGAAGATGATAAGTTTGTTGTAAAATCATCTTCCAAGTCACTGCTTTTGTACGCGAGGGAGGGACACATAAACAGTTATGTTAAATAGCGGCTTAAGTGAAACGCGTTGGCTTTGGCGCCAGACGGTGCAAGGAGTGCAAACCGCTATTGTTGTGCCTGTAAAAACATCGGCGCAAAAATAATCTGCTTTTTAATTTCAGTCAACAAAAAGTTACATGCAAAACAAAGTTTTTTAGAGGAGCTTATATTGAACGCTGTATTTAAAACAAATCGATTGTTGTTGCGCCATGCAAATGAGCTTGATGCAGCTATTTTACTTAAGCTAGTTAATCAAGCGAGCTTCATAGAGCATATTGGTGATAAAGCAATTTATACCCTTGATGATGCCAAGTCGTACATCAATCAGTCATTTATTGCTTCTCATGTACGCCAAGGCTTTGGGCCTTACATTATTACTTTGCATAATGCTGTAGTGGTTGGCGTTGTTGGGTTTTATAAACGCGCCGCGTTACTGCAACCTGATTTAGGTTTTGCACTTGTAAGCGGTTTTGAAAAAAAGGGTTATGTTTTTGAAGCGGCCAGCGCACTTTTGCAACATAAGCATGAATTTGGAATTACAAAACTGTGTGCAATAACATCACCAGATAATAGGGCATCGCAGAATGTGTTGTTAAAATTGGGTTTTAAAAGAGAGGGCAAGGCGGTTATCAATGATGATAAAACCGCCGTGATTATATTGTCACTTAACGATTAAAGTCTTGCTTGTTCTATTTGTTTTGCAACATTTAGGTTTATATTTAGCCATGTTGCTTCAAGTGTTGAAACTAAACCGTCATAGCCATCATCATCAATAGGGACCAATTGCGAAAAATTATTAATACTTATAAGGCGTCGGCCTGTTTCAGGGTGTGTGTAATATAAACGCCAAAGCCCAGAAATATCAGCGTTACCTTGCATATCGCCATTAAAGTGGTGAATTTCGTATTCAAGCTCATAAAACGTTTGTTGATCAAGTTCAGTAATGACCGGTAAGCCTTTTATTACCATCCAGTTGGGCATAGCATTAAAAAGTGTTTGCTGGGCTGTTGCAGTAAGCATTACATCCGGCGATTCGCCCCACAGGTTATAATTTGCAGCATGAATTTGGTTGCTATCTATTTTCATCGCAATGCCCAAATTATTTAAAGCGCCTCTAAGTACAACAGTTTGTATTCTTAGTTGCGCATCTGTATCTGCAACGTTTCGAGACGATGCACCTATAGGCTGCTCAAACTGGTAATACTGTGTCGCAGTTTGTATTGCTGAACTACAACCTGCCAATAGTAATAATAAACTTGCGGTTAAAAATAACGATTTCATTATTGCTTCCTTGGTTTTGGATCTGCTGGTAATGATTTATCAAAAATTAGCATATTAGGTTGCTCGTTTAATCCGCGAGTTAGAGGCTGTAGGCCCTCACTTAAACGTTTAAACTCTTTTAATGTTTGCTGTATTTGATGATGAAGTTCAGAACCGGCTTGGTAACTGGCCATGGTTTTATCAAATTGGCGCATAGTGACTTCAAACTGCTCCATGCTTTTTGTCATCTTTTCGAAATTACGGTTAAAGTCGCCAGGCAAGTTTTGTGTATCTTTTTGGCTTAGCAGCTCTCGCATTTCATTAGCAAGCGCTCGGTAATCGGTAAATGTAGCTTGCATTTGTGCCAAGCTATCTTCAACTTTTAAGTTATTTACCTTATTAAGTACGTCAGAAACTTGATCTGCTAATACAGTTATACCGCTAGAAATACTCGGAAAAACATCATACTGCACAAGTTTACCTAGGTGTGCTTCTGGCGCGTCGGGGTATATATCAAAATCTACATACACAGCACCCGTTAATAAATTACCAGGCTTTAACGAGGCGCGCATACCACTTTCAATCCAGCCCTTTAAACTGCCTTGCCAATACTCTTTTGCTGAAGCACTGTCGTGATACAAGCGTCCGTATTCTACTTTTATAAGCACTGGAACCGCCGTATTATGGTTTCTAAAGTGGGCAGGTTTACCGTCAATAATTACATTGGCAGGGGTTTCAACAACAGTACCTACACGCATACCTCTGTATTCGACAGGTGCACCTGTGCGTAGTCCTCGAACTGATTGTTCAAATTCAATTAAGTAGTAATCAAAATCATAAAAGCGCTCTTCTAACGCCTCCTTATAGCTTTGGCTTAATGAAAAGCTATGCCCATCTTGTGCTATTTCACCCGGGGCCTGTTGTTCAGGTAAACCAACCGAAATACCGCCTTTTAATAGTTTACTCAAAGAGCCCGTATTAATATTGATACCATCGGCAGATAGGTCAATTTCAATTCCTGCGTTCACCCAAAATATTGAGTTCATGGTGATCAGATTTTGATAAGGGGCTTTAATAAATACGCCATACTTCATTGCTTGGTTTTCCCAATCAAAAGTGGCGGTTTCTATTTGCCCTATTTTATAATTTTTGAAGAATATACCGGTGCTTACATCAAGTACTTCAGCGTTGTAACTCATTAATTTAAAACGACCACCTTTCACATCTTTACCAATGAGGGCGGGTTCATCTTGTAACTTAAAACGCTCTTTTAGTTCTTTACTTTCACCGGGTGAAAACTCTAAATATACACCAGACAATAACGTACTCATCCCGCTAATACCTGTTTCATCAATGCGTGGTTTCACGACCCAAATTTTGGCATCGTCAGTCAGTAGCTCGTTGTAATTTTTATCTATTTGCGCACGAGCAATTACGCTGTCTTGTGTGTCGGATAGCCTAACATGATCAATTTGGCCTATTTTTACGCTGCGCACTTTTATTTCAGTCTTACCTGCAATAATACCTTCTGCTTGTGGCATTTCGATAAAAATAGTAGGGCCTTTATTAGCTTGGTATTGGTATAACATCCACATGCCCACTAACAGCGCAATTGCCGGAATGATCCAGATAGCGGAAATTTTTGGTTCTTTTGTTATTTCGGCGGTTTCGGTCATGCTTTGTTCTCTGATTTTTTGTTTTTAGGGGAATCCCACAATAAGCGTGGGTCAAAGGCATGGGCAGCCATCATTTGGCATATTACCATAACTGTAAAAAATACAATGCCTAATCCTGGCGTTACTGACATTAAATTACCCAGTTGAACTAAGGCCACTAAAATAGCAACCACGAATACATCTATCATCGACCATTTACCAATAAATTCAGTCAGTTGATAAATTCGGGTGTAACTTTTTGTATGTTTATTGGCAGGCCTTGTAACCATAAAGCATAAAAAGCTCAATACAAATGCCTTAGCAAGCGGTACAACCACACTAGCTAAAAATATAATAGCGGCAATAGGGTAGGAGCCACTGTTCCAAAGAGTAATAACACCACCAATTAAAGTCGAAGGGGACTCATCCCCAAGGCTAGTGGTGTGCATAATAGGCAACACATTAGCTGGAATATAACAAACAACAGAGGTAATTAGCCAAGCTGCTGCTTTTTGTACGCTATAAGGGTTTCTGACGTGTGTTTTTGTATGGCAACGCTGACAAATATTACCGGTACATAGTTGATGGCACACATGGCAGGCTTTAATATTTTCATCTATTGCACGTTTAGCATGCTCTGCGCCTTCGAGTACTTTTACAGGCTTTATTTGAGCCCATAAGCGTGGGCGATTTAAGTGAACAAGTGCAGCTATGTATAAAATAACAAACCCCACATAAGCCCAAAAACTCGTGCCGAAGCTAATATCAGCCAGCGACATGATTTTAACCATACTAACAAGTACGCCAATTAAAAATATTTCCGACATAATCCAAGGCTCTAACGCCAAAGTGAACTTTAGTAATCGCCTTGCAATGCTCTCTGGTAATGCTTTTAAAAGCCCAAGATGCAAAGGAATTAAAATAACAAGCAAACCCATGGGCAGGGCAATAATGCTCAAATCAATAAATAAGCCAAGTAGCTCACTATCATAATTAAACAAAATTCGAGCCGCGTCGGGCAGTGTAATAGTTTGAGTTATACCGCTACTACTAAATGAAATAAAAGGGTAAAACATACTGCTGAGCAGCATTAATAGTGCGCTAAAGCTTAGTGCAACTATGCGACTGTCGTGATTAACATTGGCTTCGCAAAGTTTATGGTGACAATGTGGGCATATCGCCATTTGTTTTGCGATTATGCGAGGTATATCTATGATCAGATCACAACAGGGGCAGACAGTTTGCAATTTAATACCAAGCAAGAAGAATATTTTTTCAATTTTGCTATATTTAATACATTAATACAACGCGTTCTGCCATCAAGCTGCTCGTTATATAAAGGAAGCGTGTGAAATATTATTTGTACTGCATATTAATGTGGCTCTTTATTTGTTCGCAAAATGCTGTGGCTATTAATAAAGAGCGAGAAGTAATTATCGCCGCGAGCGCATCAAATCCGCCCTACGTTTTTGCAAAAACAGACTCGGGTATACACCTAGGTTTAATCAAAGCCGCGTTAAAGGCTAATGGATCTGCCAATATTAATGTGCAATTTATGTCGAATAAACGCGCTGAGCATCAATTGCATAATAAAGGAGTAGATATACTTTTAAATTATGCAGGAGGAAGTAGTGCTGGTATTTACTCAAGTAAACCGGTACTTAGTTATGAAAATGTAGCCATTACACTCAAGCGAAATAAATATAATATTGATAAAATAGAAGGCCTGTTTAATAAAAACGTTCTTGCTTTTCAAAATGCAACTGCATATCTGCCTTCTATATTTAAAAGTAATTTTAAACACTTTAGCTCATATAAAGAGGTTATTAATCAAAAAGCGCAAGTAGATAAGCTGTTAAAAGGTTGGGTGGATGTAATTGTGCTAGGCAAGCGTATTTTTTACTATTACTACAATCAACATAAATCACCCGAAGCTGTGCAAATTTACACTTTATTTCCAAAAGCAGAGCGACCTGCGTATTTTAATAACCTCTCTTTAGCTATTGAGTTTGATATTGGTTTGGCGCTCATCAAGCAAAACGGTACTTATAAAAGAATTGTTGATGAAGGCCAAACCCATTCATCAATCAAATAACGCCACTGTTTGACGTGTAAGCGCTATTAGCTCACCGGATTGTGACCATATACAGCCATCTTCTAAACCATAGCCATCTTTTGAATGATGAGTGATTGCTTCAAAGCCAAGCCATTCGCCAGGTGATAAGTTTGGCTCTTGTACAAACTCTAAATACCATGACATGCTGCTAGCAGGAGCGGGTTGTTTAAACATTTGTAATAACGTAGGTGGCCATGCATCTGTTAATGCAATTACATGCGCTTCTGTTATTTGCTCTGGGGTGTGCTTAAAGCGCATCCAGCCCCCTAAGTGAGAAGTTTCTGCGCTGCTAAATGGCATGGCACCTTGTTGAGGGCATAAATCAACATGTTGAAAAAATTCAGGCATCTGGCCTTTAATAAAAGGTAGAGTTTGGTGCTCGTCTACCGGTTTTAACCCTAAAGACTTTGAAACAGGCACATTTACACCCGACTCTCTACTTTTAGCAAAACACGCTTGTACAATTACACACACTTGTTCATTTTGAATCGCTTTGGCAAGTACTTGTGTGCTGCTTTTACCTTGTCGTAATATTTCTACCGATAACGAAAAAGGAGTATCAGCTAGTAATGGCCCTACAAAATTTGTACTGAGTGAGAGTAGGCGACGATCATTAGATACTTTTCCTCTGATAGCTTGATACAACAGTGCGGCTGAGAGCCCACCAAAGGCAGTTCTGCCTTGGCACCAGTTTTCTGGAAATTGCATTGTGCTAGTTAATTGTTCGGTATTGTCTGAACTTCCAATTTTTGCAGCTTGTAGAAGTAATTGTTCAAAATGCATGAAGGTGTCCTTTTATAGTGCGATTTAATAAATTTATAACACAACCAAACTAGTCAGACCAGTAATTAAAAACGTCTCTGGCGGTGCAAAAATCACCATTCCTTACAATTATTAGGGTTATTTTGTAAATAAATCACAAAAAATGGATTTTTTTTCATTTTTACAGTTGAAATAAGTTTGGCGCATCCCTATTTACTATGTCATCGAACGTATTAACGAATATTGAAGTTGGAGAAGTTTCATGGGTAAAATTATTGGAATCGATTTAGGTACTACAAACTCTTGTGTTGCAGTACTTGATGGTGGCAAAGCACGTGTTATTGAAAACGCGGAAGGCGATCGCACAACGCCGTCTATTATTGCTTACACGCAAGACGGCGAAACATTAGTAGGTCAATCTGCTAAGCGTCAAGCGGTTACTAACCCGACAAACACATTATTTGCAATCAAGCGTTTAATTGGTCGTCGTTTTGAAGACGAAGAAGTACAACGCGATATCGGCATCATGCCGTTTAAAATCATCAAAGCTGATAACGGCGATGCATGGGTAGAAGCGGGTGGCGAAAAACGCGCTGCACCACAAATTTCTGCTGAAGTACTGAAAAAAATGAAGAAAACGGCAGAGGACTTCTTAGGTGAAGAAGTAACTGAAGCTGTAATCACAGTACCTGCATACTTTAACGATTCACAACGTCAAGCAACGAAAGATGCTGGCCGTATTGCGGGTCTTGAAGTTAAGCGTATTATCAATGAGCCAACTGCTGCGGCACTTGCTTACGGTATGGATAAAAACCGTGGCGAAAACATCGTTGCAGTATATGACTTAGGTGGCGGTACTTTCGATTTATCAATCATTGAAATTGATGAAGTTGAAGGCGAGCACACTTTTGAAGTACTTGCTACAAACGGTGATACTCACTTAGGTGGTGAAGATTTCGATAACCGTGTAATCAACTACCTAGTAGCTGAATTCAAGAAAGATCAAGGTTTAGATTTAAAAACTGATCCTCTTGCAATGCAACGTGTTAAAGAAGCTGCTGAAAAAGCAAAAATTGAACTGTCATCTGCACAATCAACTGAAGTAAATCTTCCGTATGTAACTGCTGATGCATCTGGTCCTAAGCACATGAACGTGAAACTAACACGTGCTAAGCTTGAATCACTAGTTGAAGATTTAGTAACTAAATCCCTAGAGCCACTTAAACGTGCACTTGCTGATGCTGATTTATCAGTAAGCGACATCAACGATATTATTCTTGTTGGTGGCCAAACACGTATGCCTTTAGTACAAAAAACAGTTGCTGATTTCTTCGGTAAAGAACCACGTAAAGACGTAAACCCTGATGAAGCAGTTGCAGTAGGCGCAGCGATTCAAGGTGGTGTACTTGCTGGTGACGTTAAAGATGTACTATTACTAGACGTTTCTCCATTATCTCTAGGTATTGAGACTATGGGTTCAGTAATGACTGCACTAATTGAGAAAAACACGACGATTCCTACTAAGAAGTCGCAAACATTCTCAACAGCTGAAGATAACCAATCTGCTGTAACAATTCACGTGTTACAAGGTGAGCGTAAACGTTCAAGCGACAATAAATCTTTAGGTCAATTTAACCTAGAAGGTATTCGCCCAGCACAACGTGGTACACCGCAAATCGAAGTAACATTCGATGTTGATGCCGATGGTATCTTACATGTATCTGCAAAAGATAAAGATACAGGTAAAGAGCAAAAAATCACAATTCAAGCATCTTCAGGCTTAAGCGATGAAGAAGTTGAAAAAATGGTTCGTGATGCAGAAGCACATGCTGAAGACGATAAAAAGTTTGAAGAACTTGTAGCTGCTCGTAACCAAGCTGATGCTCTAGTACACGGTACTCGTAAGCAAATTGAAGAAGCTGGCGATGCATTACCAAGCGAAGACAAAGAAGCGATTGAAGCGGCTGTTGTAGATTTAGAAGCTGCTATTAAGAGCGACAACAAAGAAGAGATTGAAGCTAAAACTCAAGCTCTTGCTGAAAAGTCTCAAAAACTAATGGAAATTGCACAAGCGAAAGCACAGCAAGGTTCAGCAGATGCAGGCGAGCAACAGCAATCAGCTAAGCAAGACGACGACGTTGTTGATGCAGAGTTCGAAGAAGTGAAAGACGACAAGTAATTGTTGCTAACGCTTCTCGCTAGCCAAAAACACTTAACTCAATCGAGTGTTTAGGTTAGGATGAACAATTGAGGCGCGCGAGCAATAGCTTGTCGCGCCTTTTGCATGTATTTAAGGTTTAAAAATTCAATGATAAATCGATGCGATTTATCGGTTTATCCAGCAGCTCACGCTGCAAACAGAAAAGAGTAGTGTGATAGATATGTCAAAACGCGATTATTACGAAGCCCTCGGCGTAAGCAAAGATGCGAGTGAGCGAGACATAAAAAAAGCGTATAAACGCTTAGCGATGAAATATCATCCAGATCGTACCGCAGGCGATAAAGAGCTTGAAACTAAATTTAAAGAAGTTAAAGAAGCTTACGAGATTTTAACTGATCCTCAAAAACGCCAAATGTATGACCAACATGGTCACGCGGCATTTGAGCAAGGCGGTGGCGGTGGTCATGGCGGCTTTGGTGGCGGTCATGGCGATTTTGGTGATGTATTTGGTGACGTATTTGGCGATATTTTTGGTGGCGGCGGTGGTCGACGTCAATCTCGTCAACAACGTGGTTCTGACTTACGTTACAACATGGACTTGAGCTTAGAAGAAGCGGTTCGTGGTAAAGAAGTTGAAATTAAAGTACCAACATGGGTGGGTTGTGAGCCGTGTGATGGCAGTGGTGCTAAAGCAGGTTCTAAGCCTAAAACATGTACTACGTGTCATGGTGCTGGCCAAGTACAAATGCGCCAAGGTTTCTTTGCTGTTCAGCAAACGTGTCCAACGTGTCAGGGACAAGGTCAGATTATTTCAGACCCTTGTAACAAATGTCATGGTCAGGGCCGCGTAGAAAAAACTAAAACGCTTTCAGTTAAAATTCCAGCTGGCGTTGATACTGGAGACCGTATCCGCTTAACTGGTGAAGGTGAAGCCGGAATGCACGGCGCGCCATCTGGCGACTTGTACGTGCAAGTATCTGTTCGCGAACATGAAATATTTGTACGTGAAGCAAATAATTTATACTGTGAAGTACCAATTAGCTTTACAACAGCCGGTCTTGGTGGCGAAATTCAGGTGCCTACACTTGATGGTCGTGCAAAACTTAAAATACCTTCTGAAACGCAAACGGGCAAAATGTTCCGTATGCGTGGCAAAGGCGTTAAGTCTGTTCGAAGTGGTGCCCAAGGCGATCTAATTTGTAAGGTAGTAATCGAAACGCCAGTTAATCTTAACGAGCGTCAACGTGAACTACTGCAAGAGTTAGATGAAAGTATGGGTGCAGATAGCTCGAAAAATCGTCCTAAAGAGCAAGGCTTTTTTGACGGTGTTAAAAAGTTTTTTGATGATTTAACCAAGTAAATTTAAATTATTAATAATGAAACGGCGCTTTTTAGCGTCGTTTTTTTTGCTTTAAATTTTATTTTTGTTACTGTTAAAAAAAACACGATTAAATAGTATGACCCCAGCAATCGAATTACTTAAAAAACAAAAAATCCCCTTTGAAGTACTCAGTTACGAACACGATGCAGGTAATAGTCAATATGGGCTTGAAGCTGTTGAAAAGTTAAATTTAGATAGCGCCCAAGTATATAAAACCCTCGTTCTTGAAACGCATGAAAGGCAGCTAATTGTTGCTGTTACTCCTGTGTCGCAACAAGTTAACTTAAAACAGTTAGCAAAATTATGTGGTGCCAAAAAAGTAGCCATGGCTGCCCCGCAAAAAGTTCAAGCTAGCACTGGTTATATTTTAGGTGGAGTAAGTCCACTTGGGCAAAAAAAACGCTTAGCTACGTTTATTCATAGGAGTGCTTCACTTTTTGATACTATTTATGTAAGCGCCGGAAAGCGAGGTTTAGAAATCGCACTCTCCCCAACTAATTTAGCGGCGTTAACTAGCGCTAAATTTGGCGATTTATAGCCTTTATTTTTAAAATTATTCTCCATAAAGGCAATTAACTCAAGTTAAGCAATTTGCTCAATACCTTATTTGTAACTACATTGAGAGTATCTTTATACCGTTAATATTTAATACCAAACGGTATTACACATTTTGTATACGGCTATTTGTATGAACCTTTTAGATGTAGATTATTTTGCAATACTGGTGGCTGCACTGTCTTCTTTTATGCTTGGCGGCATATGGTACTCAAAAGCACTCTTTAAAAACGCTTGGCTAGAAAGTGTTGGCTTAACTGACCTTGATTTACAATCAGCCAATCCTAAGTTGATATTTGGCGGCAGCTTCTTTTTAGTATTTATAGCGGCTTTAATGTTGTCTCTATTTTTAGGTAAAGACGCAAGCTTAGTTGAGTGTGTAGGAACAGGCTTTGTGATCGGCTTTTTTTGGATCAGTAGTTCACTAGGGTTAAGTTATATATTTGAGCAACGCCCTTTAAAACTATTTTTAATTAATGGGAGTTACTGTATTTTACAGTTTTCGTTAATGGGGCTTATTTTAGGTATTTGGCCGTAAGGGTTGAGTAGCCGTTAATGCCCGGTTTGATTCTTACCTGAGAGTAGAGTAGGTTTATATAATCGTATTTACATGATTTGGTAGCGGTATTAATGAAAATATTAGTAGTTGATGATATGCCGCTCATGCGTCATGTTTTAATTAATATGCTAAGAAAATTGGAGTATTGCAATATCGTTGAAGCTACAGATGGATTACAAGCTTTGGCTTTATTGCGTGACCAACATTTCGATTTGGTTATTACAGATCTTCATATGCCAAAAATGGATGGTGTTGATTTACTCACAAACATTCGAAAAGACAGAGCCCTTGCCGGTATTCCTGTGTTGATGGTTACCTGTGAGGATAGTACAGATAAAGTTAAGCAAGTTATTGCAGCTAAAGTATCGGGGTTTATAATCAAACCTTTTAACATGAATGTACTATCATCTCAATTAAACCGCTTCTTTTTCAAAGATTAGGTTATATTTTTCATCATCATTAAATTATTATGAGCTCACTTTAGTATCCATACCGCGTAAAAATTTTACAACCCAGTGGTCACCTTTATCTACCTAATACCAATAAGCAATAATACCTAATCATTTTGCGAGGCTAAATGTATCTCTCCCTGTGTTAAAAAATTCTCATTTAGAACAGTTAAATAGCGAATTTTCGCCTAGCTATCAACACGTTTTTCTACCCTCTAAATAGATCACTTAATTAAACGAATTGCTATAAACTGGTATCATAAAGAATAATTTTTTATATAGTACTGAAGGACTTAATGGCAAAACCTAATAAAAAAGGCCCCACTAAAACGGTCGATATTTTTTGCTCTGCTTGTAAAGCTTCCCTATTTAAATATCGAAAAGGAGGCAAAGGAGCATTAGTTAAGTGTTTTAAAGAGCGTATTAGTCAAGACTTTACACACGAGCCCTGTATTTGCCCTAACTGTAGTCGGCCTTTTGCCCGAGAAGCGATTATTCGTGGTGCGCCTGCCTATAAAATAATTGGTGGCAAAGTAACTTTTAAATAATTCAGATACAGTAAAATTTCTTCATACGGACATATGGCCTTGTTAGAATTTACCATATTGATAGAATCGCCCGGTTTGCTGTTTCAATGAATGAAAAAATACCCTCCCCATGGATCGGGCCAGTTTATTGGGTTATTTAAAAATGGATAAAGGATAGTTTCGTGATAGCACTCTTATTTGACATCATAGGTATGACAGGTACTTTTTTAGTAGTTGGTTCATTTTTCTTACTGCAGCTAGGAAAAACGTCTCCATCTAGCCTAACGTATAATATGATGAATTTAACAGGGGCGATTTTGTTGTTAATTAGCCTTTGTTATAACTTTAATTTAGCGAGCTTTGTGATAGAAATATTTTGGATAGCTGCTTCATTAATTGGTTTATACAAATACCTAAAAAACAGATCAGCTTTAGCTACAAATTAATAACGTATTAATTTTGTTCTAAACCTTAAACACTGCAAGCACAACTGTTTGCGGTGTTTTTTGTTTTTAGGACTAGATTTAATTAATAAGTATAATTAAATTCATTTGTTAACAAAAAGTTTATATCCCTGCCTTATATAAGTCGTTACACTAGCGACCTTAAATTTTTAGGCTATTTCTCGGGTAGGCCATGTTTACGTTTTCTAAAAAAATAATTACAGTATGTATATTATTAGTATTAATTTTGGTTGTTACATTTTGGGTAGGCCGCGCTCACGATATTGAAAAAGCAACAGCTCAAGCGCAGCGTCAGGTTACTCAATTAAATAATTACATTGATACTGAACTCGCTCGTTTTTCGGCTATTCCCCAGCTACTTACTTATAACCAGTTAATGATTGAATTTGCAAACGGCGACCAAGCCCATTACAACGCTATAAATAACTACTTAGCTGATATACAACAAGCTAGCGGTGCATCAGATATATTTGTACTGAATGCCCAAGGCGCAGTAACGGCAAGTAGTAACTGGCAAGCCGATTACACATTTTTAGGCAGTAACTTTGCCTTTAGACCATATTTTAAGCGTGCATTTGCAGGTGAAAAAGTGGCCTATTTTGCACTAGGTATGCGCTCAAAAGAGCGTGGCATTTATTTTTCGCAGGCTGTTTATCACGACAACAAAGCGGTTGGTGTTGTTGTATTAAAAGTGAATGTAAGCAAATTTGAAAACGACAGAGAGCTTTTAAATACATCTATAGGTAGCCATTTTTATTTAGAGCTTAGTGATAATGTAATTGCGATGTCTGATATGCAAACATGGCGTTTAAATAGCTTCAGCGAGTTTGATATAACAAAGCGACGTAATATAAAATTACGCCGTGCCTATTTAGATCATCAACCTGTATATATTAAGCAATTTCAATATAAGAGCCAGGGTATTTCGCATTTCAAAATTAATAAAAACCTTTATGTGAGTGCGACAAAACCATTGCGTTACTTTAGTGCACATATGAACGTACTTGTTGATATTACAAAAGTAAATTCAGCTCAATTAATACGCTTGTTTTGGGCATTTAGTATTTATGCTTTAGTTATGATTGTTGGTTATAGCTTACTTGCTCGTTTTGCGGGTTATAAAAAGCTCGTTTACTCTAGGCATAGTCTTGAGCAAAAAGTGATTGAGCGCACACAAGAGCTTGAGAAAACGCAAGTTGCATTAGTTCAATCAGCAAAACTTGCAACAATTGGGCAGTTAAGCGCAGGTATTAATCACGAAATAAACCAGCCCCTTAGCGCTATGAATACTTACCTAGCAAGCGCCAAACGTTTACTCGCTAAGCAAAATTACACCGCACTTGGCGAAAGCATAACGGTGATTGAGGGGCTTGTAGGTCGCGTACACAAAATAGTGGGGCAGCTAAAACATTTTAGTAAACCATCACAAACTCAATTAAGGCCTTATCCGTTAGCTGGTTTATTAAATAACGCCTTGATGATTGCCAGCTCACAACTAAAGCAAGATAACGTACACGTAGAGCAGCCTAATTTAGATAGTGGGTTAATAGTGTGGGTTGATTCACTGAAATTTGAGCAAGTGTTGGTAAACTTAATAACTAACGCGAGCCAAGCTATGAATGGCGCAATAATACGTAAATTAAGTTTTAATGTTGAGTGTTTTGATAACCGAGTAAAACTCTCAATTTTAGATACAGGGCCTGGAATAGAGCAACATGCTTTTGGTAATATTTTCGAACCTTTTTATAGTACTAAAGAGAGTAACGGCTTAGGCCTTGGATTATCTATTTCAAAACAAATCATTAACTCGTTTAATGGCTCTTTAAGCGCGCACAATCGACTGCAAGGCGGGGCTGAGTTTATAATCAGTCTATCAAGCACGCAGGATAAAACAGATGATTGAAAACTCACCGTGTAAGCACATCATTGTAGTTGATGATGAAGCGATGATCAGAGATTCATTAAAGCAATTACTTACTCTCGAAGGCTATACAGTTGAGTGCTTTAATGATGCAAGTACGGCTCTAACAAAGCTTAATCGACGTTTTATGGGCGTTGTACTGAGTGACATAAATATGCCTGCAATGGATGGGCTAACTTTGCTTGAGCAAGTCACGGCATTTGATAGTGAACTGCCTGTTATATTTTTAACAGGGTACGCCGATGTAACTATTGCTGTTAAAGCTATGCAATTAGGCGCGTATGACTTATTTGAAAAACCAGTAAACGAAACATTGCTTGATTGCATAGCAAGAGCATGCGACAAGCGTAGCTTAGTGATTCAAAATCGTGCACTAAAACTTGCTGTACAAAAAACCTCAGCGCCGGGTGTACGAATCCTAGGTGATACTCCTAAAATGCAAGATATGATGCATTTACTCAATACGGTTATTGATACCCCAGCTGATGTAATGATTGAAGGTGAAACTGGCACGGGTAAAGAGCTTGTAGCGCGTTACTTACACGATCAAAGTATTCGCTCAGCAAGTAACTTTGTGGCTATAAATTGCGGCGCGGTGCCTGAGCAGTTGATAGAAAGCGAGTTGTTTGGTGCTGCAAGTGGTGCCTATACCGGAGCAACTCACACTCGTAAGGGAAAGTTTGAATTTGCACAAGGTGGTACAGTTTTTTTAGATGAAATAGAAAGTACCCCAATGTCGTTGCAGGTTAAATTATTACGCGTATTAGAGGAGCGAAAAGTAACTCCAGTAGGTGATAATAAAGCAATTGAGTTAGATATAAGAATTGTTGCAGCCACTAAAGTAGATTTGCTTTTATTAGTTGAAAAAGGTGAATTTAGAGCAGATTTATATTATCGACTAAGCTTGGTAAAAGTAGATATACCGCCTCTTAGAGCTCGCAAAGCAGATATAGTATTACTGTTTAAGCATTTTAGCTCTATTGCAGCAACACGCTATCACAAGCCGCCAGCACCTCTTAATAGCGAAATACAACAGCGACTCTTAGCGTATGACTGGCCTGGTAATGTAAGGGAGCTTAGAAACCAAGCTGAGCGCGCGGTTTTATTAGGAGTAGAACTTGCTTTTAGTGTTAGCAAAACGCAGGCTAAAGGTGAGCTTTCTCCCGATTTAAGCCTATCTGAAAAAGTTGCTTTTTATGAGCAGTCGTTAATAGAAGAAGCCCTAGAGCGTAACCATGGCAGTATTAAAAATACGATGGATACACTGCAAATCGCTCGTAAAACCCTTTACGATAAAATGAGTAAATACAATTTAAACCGCGATATGTTTATTGACTAAATTGTGTGGTTTATGTGACAACTTCGTTTTTATTATGTGTGGGAAACCGCACATTTATTCTCTTTTTTATATTAAACCTCAATTAACTATCTGAAATGTAATAGTATTTTACCATTGGCAGTAAAGTTGCCTTATTAGGTCTGACAACAAGTAGATTCTAATAATTAGGACACATAATGATAAAGTTTACACACTCTACTATTTTACTCACCTCAATAAGTAGCTTTGCTTTTTACTCGTACACGGCTTGCGCTACTGAATATGATGTTTATGGTAAAGCCGAAGTGCAAATTGCTAATACAGATACGGGTATTATGCGTTACGCAGAAGAAGGCACGCAGATTGAAGCGCCATTTTCGCGTATAGGTATTCAAGGGCAACACAAATTAAATGAATATTTAAACGTTGTTTTTAAATACGAAGTGCAAGTAAAAGGCTTTGAGCAAGATGACACCGAAGAGCCATTTAGTGCAAGGAATACATACCTTGGTTTAAAAGGTCAATTTGGCGAGCTTGTAGTGGGAAGAAATGATACTCGCTTTAAATACTCTGAAGGCAAAGTTGATAACTTTAATGAAACCCAAGGTGACATAGCCCAAGTTATTGTAGGACAAGATAGACTTGGTGATACGCTAACATACACTTCTAAGCATTGGCATAATACGCAATTTTCGTTTACTTATGCTCCAAAAGACGACAACAAAGATAACGAAGCTGGATTTGCAGCAACCTTTATTTATGGTGATCGTAGCTTAAAAAACACCTCATATTACTTATCATTAAGCCATGTTGATTCTCTCAATAATATTAATGCGAGCCGAATAGCAGCAGCCTATAAATTTGAACAATTACAGCTTGGTGCACTGTATCAGCATTCTGAATCAACAGATGGTATAAAATCAGGTAACGGTTATGTGTTAAGTGCAAGCTATACGCTTGATAAATGGGTACCTAAATTACAGTTTGCTAAAGATGACTCTTTGCTTCGTCAAACTTCTGAGGCAACGCAATGGACTACGGGCCTTGACTATGTATTTGATAAGCAAACAACTGCTTACCTTTTATACACCGACCTTAATTTAGAAGAACAAGACGACAGCAGTGTTGCGCTTGGTCTTAAATACAAATTTTAGAGGCCTGCCATGACAGATAATATACTCACGCAAAAACCAGATAATAAAAGACATTTTCAAAGGTTTTTATTAATACTTGGCCCATTAGTAATGCTATTAACATGTTTACTCGATCCACCAACGGGTATGTCTGTAGCGGCATTTAAAACCGCAGGTTTAGCATTTTGGATGGCATCGTGGTGGGTGAGCGAAGTAGTACCAATTCCAGCAACTGCTTTGCTCCCTCTGGTAATATCACCACTTGCTGATATAGCAGCAATTAAAAGCGTGGCTGCCCCGTATGCGCACCCGCTAATATTTTTATTTTTAGGTGGTTTTTTAATTTCTATTGCTATGGAGCGTTGGGGGTTACATAAACGTATTGCGCTAAGCACCATGTTATATGCGGGTAAAAAGCCAAGCTTGCAAATTTTAGCAATGATGCTGGTAACCGCATTTTTGTCGATGTGGATGTCTAATACCGCAACAGCTGTAATGATGCTGCCTATTGCGCTTTCAATTACTAATTTAGTTAAGCAATCAGACCCGAGTAATGAAGGTTTTGGTAAGGCTTTACTGTTATCAATCGCTTATGGTGCAAGTATTGGTGGTATTGCTACCTTAATCGGTACTCCGCCTAATGCTTTAATGGCTGCTTACTTGTCAGATAGTTACCAAATAGAAATTGGCTTTGCGCAATGGATGATTGTAGGTGTACCACTGTCTTTAGGCATGCTAATTATTAGCTGGGTTTGGCTTACTAAATTTGCTTATAAAGTAGATGCTAATGTTAAAAAGGATAAAAAAATTGATACAAAAGCGGTGTTTTCAGCGCAGTTAAAAAGCCTAGGTATAATGCAGCGCGCCGAAAAAGGCGTGTTATTTGTGTTTGTTTTAGCAGCACTTTGTTGGATATTTAGACCTTTATTAGGTGACATAACAGGTCTTAATATTTCAGATACTACTATTGCAATTGCAGCGGCATTGCTGTTGTTTGTAATGCCAGCGAATAAAGGCAAAGATGAGCGTATCCTTGATTGGGAAAGCGCAGCTAAAGTGCCGTGGGGCGTTTTATTATTATTTGGTGGCGGGCTTACACTTGCATCTCAAATTAAGTCATCAGGGCTTGCTGAATTTATTGCTCACCTAATTGAAGGCGCTAGCACTATTCCACTGGTTATGAGTGTACTTGTTGTTGTGGCATTAATTACGTTTTTAACTGAGATCACAAGCAATACAGCAACTGCAGCTGGCTTTCTTCCTTTGTTAGGGCCCGTTGCAGAGTCTATAACAGGTTCACCATTGGTTTGGGTTATTCCTGCAGCTATTGCATGTAGTTGTGCATTTATGATGCCGGTAGCGACACCACCAAATGCTATTGTGTTTGGCTCAGGGCAAATTCAAATGCGCGACATGATAAGAGCGGGTTTTGTGCTAAACATTGTGGCTATTGTATTAATTACGCTGGTTACAATGACGATTGCAGCCCAAGTATTTGGCTTTTAAAGCTGAACTAAATTAGTTCCAACCAACCTATGCCAGAGTAGCTTTGTTTATACTTACAATTTTAAACAAAGCTACTCTTTATGCTTATTTATATTGCTTAAGAAGCTCTTTTTTAGATAATTAGTGTTATTGCTCGAAAAACAGAACAAGGTTATAGTCGTTAATAACTTTAAAAATTGAGTAACCTATTTTGAGCACTGAGACATCACAGGCAATGCCTTTAATTCCCCAGTTTGATGAATTGCAAAAAAGCTTTCTCGAAACGCCTTACTTGCCAATTGATAAACGTCTCGTTTTATTGAAAAAAATCCGTGTACGTATTGTTGAACTTGAGCAAGAGCTAGTAGATGCTGCTTCAAAAGACTTTGGTTACAGAACCGCTTTCGATACATTACTAGGCGATATATTACCTACAGTGCAAACACTCGCGCACATTATTAAAAAATTGCCAAAATGGGCAAAGCCAAGTAATCGCTCTGTGGGTTTAAGCTTATGGCCTTCAAAAGTAAGTGTTAATTATCAGCCCAAAGGTGTGGTTGGTATTATTGCACCGTGGAATTACCCTATTCAGTTAGCGTTAGTACCTGTGCTTACCGCCATAGCTGCCGGTAATAGAGTGATGCTCAAATTAAGCGAATTCACACCTCATACAAACGCCGTTATCGAAAAAATCTTTAAAGATGATCTGCAAGCTCATTGTAAAATAATACTAGGGGGGAGTGATGTTGCAGCACAGTTTTCATCACTGCCATTTGCTCATTTATTATTTACGGGTTCTACGAACGTAGGTAAATTAGTAATGGCGTCAGCGAGTCGTAATTTAACGCCGGTAACGCTTGAACTCGGTGGTAAATCGCCAGTTATTATTATGCAAAATGCCGATATTAAAAAAGCGGCACAAGCCTTACTGTTTGGCAAAATGGCCAACGCAGGGCAAATATGCGTTGCACCTGACTACGTATTAGTACCCAAAGAGCTTGAACATCAGCTTATTCAGCAATTATGCGAGCTGTATAAAAAGCATTTTAAAGACGGTGTTGAAGGTAAAAACTTAACCTCTATTATTAGCGATGCACACTATAAACGTTTAGCAACCTACTTAGAGCAAGCCCAAGAGCTTGGCGCAAACATTATTAAGCCACTTGAGCAAAACCAGCAAGACGAGCAAAAGCATCGTATGGGGCTGCATTTAGTGACTCAAGTAACTGACGAAATGCAGCTTATGCAAGATGAGTTATTTGGTCCAATACTACCAATAATGAGTTATGAAAAGCTCGACACTGTAATTGACTATATTAAAGCTCATCAGCACCCATTAGCGCTTTATATTTTAGGCCAAGATAAGCACGCTCAAGAATATATTATGAAGCAAACAATCAGTGGCACTGTGGCAATAAACGACACCTTAGTACAAGTTACTGCTGACGATGCTCCTTTTGGTGGTGTAGGGCATTCAGGAATGGGGCATTATCATGGTATAGAAGGGTTTTTAACGTTTAGCCATGCTAAAAATACGTTAGTATCGGGCTCGTTTAATCCTCGCATTGTTATGCTACTAAAACAAAGCAAACTTATTATTAAGCTTCTAAAGTGGCTTTACATAAAATAATAGGGTGCTGATTTGGTAAAGTTGAATAAGTGTTAACTTGCTAATCAAGATATATAAAAGGCTGAATTACGTTATGTAATTCAGCCTTTTTAGATTAGTTTCAAACTAAGGTCTTAAACTTTAAAATAAGACTTTAAAATAAGCGACCTTCGCCAGCATAAGTACCCACTTGTATTTTTGCATAAATGGCATCGGCTTTTTCTTTAGCTTCTTCAATTTCTTTAGGCAGCATTTTACGCTCATCAAGTTTACGGCTATGACTCGCTTGCATATTACCGTTGTACTCAGCGATAGTATTCCAAATATATGACTTTTCTAGATCTTTTGGCATACCTAGTCCTTCAAAATACATGAGGGCTAAATTAAATTGCGCTAAAGAGTAATTGTTTGCAGCTGCTTTTTCGTACCAGTTACGTGCCGCTTCATAGTCTCGTGTAACACCCACGCCATTGGCGTACATTACGCCCAAATTAAATTGAGCTGCAGGTAGATTCTTCTTGGCTGCTTTTTCAAATAAAGTAACAGCCATTTGGTGATCAAGCTTTACGCCTTTACCTTCGTCGTATAAAACCGCTAGAGCAAACATCGAATCAGCATGGTTCTTTTTAACGCCTTGCTGATAAAGTGCAGCAGCTTTGCGGTAATCGCGTGTTACACCGTACCCACCTTCGTATAATTTAGCTAGCTCGTAAATTCCTGGCGCAAAGCCTTTGTCTGCTAGGTATTGGAATTCTTTTAGGGCGACTGCAAATTCACCTTCGTTAGCTGCTCTTATGCCATCTTCTAATGTTGCATGAGCAAAAGGGCTGGCAAGTAAAACGCCAGCAAGAACGAGTGCTTTTAAATTAAACTGTGACATATTAATGTCTCCAATTAGTAATAGTTTCGATAGATTTTAGAGCCAGTACATTTTTTAGATTAAACATCCACTGCTATTTAGGCTCGCGCTTGAGGCGGTTTGGTCTTTGTTGCTCGGTTTTTTAATGAGCTTACTAAGCTACAAACTTTGCGCGGCGATTAAATAGCGCCTAGATAGAACAAATTTTTAATCCTAAAAGTTCAACAGGCCATAGTTAAATGCTAATTTATTAAATTTTTGCACTATTTGCACATTATAAACGTTTAATACCCAATACATTTATGTAAAGACTAGATCGGCTACTATAAATAGATGCAAAAAAGGGGTCTACTGTTATGTTTTACGCCAGCTTTAGTGTAAACGCAAGGCGGCACCTTATAAGATCGTGCGTATAAAATGTAAATAACACCGCGGTGGACTTTCAAGGCAAGCTAATGAGTTTAAGAAGTGTAAGATACAGATTTTATAGAAAATTTAAAGATATAAAAAAAGCCCGTTAGGGCTTTTTTGAGTCATATTAACCGTCCCTAATATGAGCAATGTAGCAAGTAAATGTGATATTTGGTGCTATTACTTGGGTCGAGTAAGCAATAACACGAAGCGGCACGTTCTTCTTTTAATGTGTCAGCATCCTTGCTGAATATTCTTCCATAGGCACTGAGGTCGGTACACTTTGTTTCTGATAATGATTATTAGTTAGATTACCGCGCAAGTCAATGCTTAATGATAATTATTATCAAATAAGATTTTCATGAGTATAAAATTTTAAATAAGGAAAGTGATGCTTAATAACCTAAAAACTAAAAAAGTGATAAATGCATGCTTTGCTATCAGCATGGTATTTTTGTGTAGTTGTTCAGCCTCATTTACTTATAACAACTTGAGCTGGCTTTCGTCATTTTGGGTAGATGATTATATTGATTTAAATAAAACACAAAATAAGCAGCTCAAACAGATCATTAACACGACTCAAGCATGGCATAGAAGTACGCAGCTACCAGCTTACAAACAAGACATCCAAAATATTAAGGCACTTTTTAACAACACACTAAGCAACGATCAGTTAAAAGAGCAGGTGGTTTTTGCTAAAAAGCATTGGCAAAACTTACTCGAATACGCGCACATGCCTTTAGCAGAGCTTGGGGCAACCTTATCAAGTGAGCAAAGAGAAGAACTTTTAAACAATATTCAAATAAAAATTAACGATGAACGTGAAGAGTTTGACGAACAAACCCCGCTTGAGCGAAAAAGTGAGCGTTTGGAAGATCAATTTGAATACTACGAGCAGTGGATAGGCAAGCTTAATAAACAACAAAAAGCGCTGATTAAATCAACTAATGAGCAACATCAAGACTCTGGAATGTTGTGGTTGGAATACAAACAAACCCGTTTGAATGCAGCCAAACAGGTATTTGAAAATGTTGAAATAACAAAAAAAGAATTTATAAATCAGTTGAGTACAGTTATTAAAGAGCGCGAACTATATATGAGCGACGCACTATTGAAAAGCAATGAAGCAAACTTAGATTTATATATAAATTTACTCTACGAATTAAACTCAACTCTAAATGATAAACAACGCCAAAGCGTTAATGATCAATTTGATGAGTTAATTGAGACCTTAAACGATATAATAGAAAATTAAATTGTGCGTGAATTATTAAGTTTTAAATTAGCTGTTTAGGCTGATTTGTTTTTAAACGCAAAAATGCTTTTTAAAGGGCAATATATGGTTACAGATTTGAAAAGTATCTTAAACACTTGGTATCCCAACAGGGATAACCAAGAATGGGTTTTAGCTACTTTGTACAAAATTGAAGGCTCTAGTTACAGAAAGCTAGGGGCTATGATGCTTATTTCGAGCCTAGGCGAGCGCTTGGGGATGCTTTCGGGTGGCTGTTTAGAAGCTGACATACAACGCCATGCTAAACAAGTAATGAGTAGTTTAAGCAGTAAAACCATTAGTTATGATGCCACCGATGAAGACGATTTAACATTTCAACTTGGCATTGGTTGTGGGGGCATAGTACATATTTTACTGCAGCCCATTCATAAAGCTAATGACTATTTACAGTTAGAGCTTGTATCTAAAGCACTTAATGAGAATAAACCAGGGCGATACCTTCAACAAGTAAGCCCCATTTTGCCAGCCGGTAGTGGTGTATTTTCGCAAAATGATGAGTTGCATGGTTTATCAATGAACCGCAAAGCGCAATTGGTAGAATTACAAGGCGCTACGTGCTTGCAAACCTCTATTTATCCACCGCCCCATTTATTAATAGTAGGTGGTGGAGCAGATGCAGTTCCGGTTTATACATTTGCCAAACAACTTGGTTGGAGTGTAACGGTATGGGATACACGCGCGGCTAATGCAAAAAGACAATATTTTAAAAATGCAAATGCTATTTTGCGCATCACACCGAGTGAGTTAAAAGAATATTGCATAACTAATAAAGTCGATGCTGCTATTTTAATGGCTCACAGCGTTGAACTTGACGCCAGTACGTTGGCTCAATTTAAAGATGTACCGTTTAAATATATAGGGTTATTGGGTCCTAAGCACAGGCGTGAGCAAGTTTTAGAGCACGCAAATACGCGAGTATCACAAATTAAGTCTCCTGTTTTTGGGCCTGTCGGTTTAAATTTAGGCGGCGATTCGCCAGAGAGTATTGCACTATCGCTGATCAGCGAAATACATGCAGTGCTGTGTGATAAAGATGCCCAATCACTGAGCCATTGGGGGCAAGAGCCGTGCTAATTGCAAAAGTTGTTTTAGCCGCAGGTCAATCATCTCGCTTTAACGGCTGTAAATTAACAGCTGATATTGGCTTTGGCAAAACAATGATTGAGCATGCTGTAAATACACTGCATGCACTTGATGACACGCCGGTGTATGTAGTTACCGGGGCATGGCATAAAGAAGTAGCGCAAGCACTGGCAGGTTATAAAAACATAGAGCTGATTGAGAACAAGCAATGGAGCCAAGGTTTGGGTCATTCAATCGCGACAGCTTCTCAAACTGTGTTTAAAAATAAGTCCTTTGATGGGATTTTATTTATGCTTGCGGATCAGGTTGAGCTCAAAGTAGCGCACTTAAGTGAGCTAGTTACTGGTTTTACACGTAATCCATCGCGCTGGTGCGCAAACTATGGCGAGCGTTTAGGCGTACCCGCTATATTCCCAGCGGTTGATTTATCTCAGCTTGCAAGCTTAACTTCAGATAGAGGTGCACAGCAATTACTGCGCTCCAGCAGTGAAGTAGTCAATACAATTAGTTTACGTAGTGCGAGTTTAGACATCGATACTCAAAAGCAGCTAAGTAATTTTATAGCTAAAAATGAGTGAAAAAGTATTAGTAGGGCAAAATAAGTTTTAGCTGCGCTAACGCTTTAGTGCAGTGGTTATGGTATTTAGCTGTTAATGTAGCTGATGCGGTAACTATATGTGTTATGGATTAGTAGTTACAACAATCTTAACTGTTATAACCTGCGTTTAAATTAAACAATTTAAACGCAGGTTATAAAGCTTAATCAAGGGGCAAGCTATGGTGACGTTTACAATTAATGGCAAGGTGGTTGAATCACACGCAAGTGAAGATACACCATTGTTATGGGTTATTCGTGATGAAATTGGATTAAAAGGGACGAAGTTTGGTTGCGGTATTGCAATGTGTGGTGCGTGTACGGTGCATTTAGATGGGCAGGCAACTCGCTCATGTGTTTTACCAATTGGCGCAATTGCAGGAAAAAACATTACCACAATTGAAGGACTTAATAACGAACACCCACTTCAAAAAGCATGGGTTGAAGAGCAAGTACCACAGTGCGGTTACTGTCAGTCGGGACAAATAATGCAAGCTGCTACATTACTGGCAGCTAATCCAAGTCCTTCAGATGAAGAAATAGTAAGCCATATGAATGGTAACTACTGTCGCTGTATGGCTTATAAACGTATTAAAACTGCTATTCAACGCGCTGCAGATGAGTCACAAAGTGTAGTAAATATATTTGATCCAAATGCACAAGACGCTTAACTGGAGTCGATAATGAAAAAATTATTTCAAAAAAATAGCGAAACCGTTAATTTAAATCGTCGCTCGTTTATGATTGGCACTGCTAGCGCAGGCTTAGTCATGGCGTTTGCCCCTGCGTTATTTTCGGGTTCGCTCAGTGCAAAAGAATCAATTGCGCAACAAGCTTTTTCACCCACTATTTGGTGGACTATGAGCACCGACGGCGCCGTAGAAGTAAGTATTGCAAAAGCTGAAATGGGTCAACATATTGGTACTGCTCTTGCGCGTATTGTGGCTGATGAACTTGAATGTGATTGGGATAAAGTATCAATTACCTACGTAGATACTCATGAAAAATGGGGCTTTATGGTAACGGGTGGTTCGTGGTCTGTATTTCAAAGCTTTAAGCCATTATCTCAAGCCGGTGCTGCAGGTCGAATTGCATTAATAGAAGCTGGAGCTAAAATGCTCGGCGTGACTGCAGATAAATGTCGTGCTGAAAAGGGCTATATTATTGCAGGCGAAAAATCGGTTAGTTACGCAGACATAGTTAAAAAAGGCGAGTTTAATCGTACATTTACCAGTGATGAAGTTTCAAACCTGCCACTAAAACCTGCTAATAAACGTCATTTAACTGGGCTTAAACAAGACTTTAAAGCGCTTGATATACCAGCCAAAACAAATGGTACAGCAGTATATGGGATAGATGTAGAAGTTGAAGGCATGCTGTACGCGCGTCCAGTTATTCCACCAACTCGTTATGGCAGCACAGTAACAAACGTTGACGATAGTGCAGCAAAAGCAATTAAAGGTTACAAAGGCTATGAAATTTTAAATGACCCTAGTAACACAGTGCAAGGCTGGGTTGTTGTATTAGCTGATAGTTACCCAAGTGCCATTAAAGCAGTAGATGCTTTAAAGGTGAGTTACAAAAAGGGTGAGTCGGCAAATATATCTGAAGCTGATATTCAAAAAGAAGGTAAGCGATTATGCGAGCAACGCGACTCGGGCACTTTGTTTGTTGATGAAGGCGATATAAAGAAAACCCAAGCAGACGCTAGTGAGTCGTTAGAATCAATGTATACCACAGCGACAGCGAGTCATTATCAGCTAGAACCATTAAATGCGGTTGCAGAGTTTAAAGACGGAAATTGGATTATTCATACAGGTAACCAGTGGCAGTCACTTACGTTACCAGCGCTTGCTAAAGCACTCGATATAGAACAAAACAAAGTAATTATTCGTCCTTATTATTTAGGTGGTGGTTTTGGTCGTCGATTATTTGGTGATTGGACTGTACCTGCGGCTCTAACTGCAAAAGCAGTAGGTAAACCAGTAAAACTGGTATTTACACGGGCAGATGATAGTTTATTCGATCAGTCTCGCTCTGCATCTGCTGCAAAAATGACGGCGTCGTTTGATAAAAATGGTACATTCACAGGAATGGAACATGCATTTGCTGCTGGTTGGCCTACTAAAGCTATGGCACCAGGGTTTTTATCACCGGGTGTTGATGGCAAAGGTAAATTTGATGCATTTTCGGCATCAGGCGCTGATCATTGGTATAGCATGAGCAGTCATCGTGCACGCGCTATTAATAACGAAGTTGCACAAAGCACCTTTAATCCGGGTTGGTTACGTTCAGTAGGGCCAGGTTGGATTGCATGGAGTCTTGAGTCGTTTATTGATGAAATTGCCCATAAGCAAGGTAAAGATCCTGTTCAATTTAGAATTGAAATGTTAGATGGTAAAGGCAAGCAAGCGGGTAAAGCACCTGAGAGCGTTGGCGGAGCACTGCGCTTACGTAATGTGCTTAAAACGGTGTCTGACAAAGTAGCTTCTGTAAAATTGGCGAAAGACGAAGGCATTGGTTTTTCTGTAAGCTCAGGGCAAGAACGTACTATGCCAGCATGGCTTGCAACCGCAGCGCATGTTCACGTTAACCGTGATAGTGGTAAAATAACGCTTAAAAAGCTTTATGTTGTTGTAGATGCGGGCTTAATAGTTCACCCTGATGGCGCACTGGCGCAAATTGAAGGGTCGTTACTATGGGGCAGCAGCCTTGCATTGCATGAGTCAAATACGTATAAAGATGGACTGGTATCAGCGACTAACTTTAATACTTATTTACCGCTTAGAATGCAAGATATGCCAGATATGGACATCGAGTTTTTACAAAGCGATGAGTTTCCAGTTGGTTTAGGCGAACCTGGCGTGATAGGAGTTGCTCCTGCTATTGGTAATGCAGTGTTTAATGCTGTAGGCGTTCGTTTACGCGACCTACCAATGAAACCAAGCGAACTTAAAAAAGGCTTAGAAGCGTAAAACAAAAATAATTAAAGGGGTATGCTTTAGGCTGCCCCTTTAGTTATTAAATATATTTATGTAATTATTATTTATGTATCAATAGGTAGCGTTGTTTATACCAGTTTGCTTAATTAAACGATTAAGTATTATTGCAAATTGGTATTAGGTTGTTATTACGTGTTGATATTAGTTAAGGTCTATTTATGCTAATCGACCCAACAGGGCGAGAGTTTAGTTACTTACGTTTGTCTATTACGGATGTATGTAATTTTAAGTGTGTTTATTGTTTACCAGATGGTTATCAGGGCGGTCCCGACCGTGGCTTCCTTACAATTGATGAAATTAGCAATACGCTTAAAGCGTTTGCACACCATGGTATTGAAAAAGTAAGGATTACTGGCGGAGAGCCAACCCTCAGAAAAGACTTTATAGATGTTGTTCGCGCGGCGAAAGATGTTGCGGGCATAAAAAAAATTGCAATGACTACCAATGGTTTTTCTCTTCATAAGAATATTCATGACTGGGTAGATGCAGGTTTAAACGCCATTAATGTAAGCATTGATAGTTTAGATTCACGCATGTTTAACACCATTACTGGGCATGACAAATTTACCTCAGTAATGAAAGGTATTGATACTGCGCTTGAAACGGGTATTGATTCGGTAAAAATAAACAGCGTGCTGATGAAGCAATACAACGCAAAAGAGTTTGATACATTTTTAAATTGGGTTAAACACCGCCCCGTTACCATCCGCTTTATAGAGTTGATGCAAACAAACGACAACAAAGCCTTTTTTGATGCTAACCATGTATCTGGGCAAGTTTTAAAAACTCAGCTATTACAAACGGGTTGGCAGCAAGTTGCGCGTAGTGCATCAGCAGGTCCTGCTCAAGAGTTTGCGCATCCTGATTATCAAGGCAGGATTGGTTTAATAATGCCTTACAGCAACGATTTTTGTAGTACCTGTAACCGATTAAGGGTTACAGCAAAAGGAAATCTGCACTTGTGTTTGTTTTCTGAAGAGGGTATTTCGCTAAGAGAATATATGAACGACAGTTCGAATAGTGAATTAATGGCATTGTTATCTCGCTATATTAAAACTAAAAAGCCAACTCATCTTTTACATCAAGGTAATACAGGTATTACTACTAATTTATCTATGTTAGGTGGCTAGTTGTTAGAGCTAATTTGTAAACAAAAACACCAAACGTGTCCCTAAATCACCAATAAAAGGGTTTGTTTACATGGTTTTAGAGCAACAAAGCTTGTTAAATTGTATTTTCACGTTAAACTTACTTTTTATTTTTATTAAGTGATTAGAATGGATATCGCAGCCCTTAATAGCACTAAATCATTAAGAAAAGACGTTCTAAGAGGAATGTGCCTTTGCTTTGGTGTTTTATCGGTTGGATTTGCGGGGTTTAATTTAACCGTAAATAACTTTCCATTGCTTGGCTATATCGAAATCTGTTTTTCTATTTATTGTATATTTACTTACATTACACTCATACGCCGCCCATTACAGTTTTGGCAATCCGTTGTAATGTGCGCACTTATCACATCCATTGTTATTTTAGGTACATCTTTGGCGTCGCCTCGTAACGGTGTTTATGTATGGTCGTTTGCATTACCTATTTTGTACTACCTACTATTAGGTAAAAAATATGGTGTAATTTTCTCTGCAAATTTATTAGTCATCCAAGTATTTATTTTAGGTAGTCAGTCTACGCTTGCCCCCTTTGAGACTTTTAACTTATCTCTTAATCTACTCTGTGCTTATTTAAGTATTTGGGCGATTTCTCACGTTTTTGAAGGGAGTCGTTCACACTTTTCAAGGCGACTTAAAAATTTAGCTTTACTTGACCCACTAACGGGGGCAGGCAATCGCCTTTCAATGAACCACTACTTTGAAGTTGAACTACAAGATAAGTCACAGTTATATTTGTTTTTACTCGATTTAGACTTTTTTAAGCAGATAAATGATGAGCATGGCCATGGTGTCGGTGACCAAGTACTTATCGAAGTGGCCACTTTACTAAGAGTTGCGCTTGGTAGAGGGTATGTATTTAGAGTAGGCGGTGAAGAGTTTGCTTTATTTAGCTCTTTTGCAAATGAAGAGGCTGCACTTAATACCGCTGAACAAATAAGAGCACGTTTTGAAAATACCACATTTGACATTGACGGCCTTGCAATTAATGTTACAACCAGTATTGGTGTGGCAAAATTTAAAAGTACTAATTCATTGGAAAGCTTTGTAAACCAAGCAGATAAACAGTTATACAAAGCAAAACAATTTGGTCGCAATAAAGTGTATTGTAAGTTTAAAAAAGAACATGACTACGAGACGGTAGTTGCTTAAGCAGGGTTACTTAATACATTTGCTCAAAGTTGGGGATCCCGTTTTCCCAAATCGGTTTATCTTTTCCTAAATGCTCGCGCACAGCATCAAAAAACAACCGGGTCCTCACTGGTAAATCTCGGTGCGGATATACGGCATACATCGCACTAAACTCCATCAGTTTTACATCGGTCAATAAAGGCACTAGCTTACCTTGTATTATTTCATCACCAATAATAAATGCAGGGGCGACAAAGTAAGTTGTGCCCGACAATGTTTTCATTAACAATGACTCGGCATCATTTGCACGAAACACACTTTTTATTTTTTGCTCGCAGCGCTCACCTTTACTATCGTAATAATCTATTGCTTCTACTCGAATAGAATTACTGGCATAGCTTGCTGCTGGTAATGTCGCTAACTCTTCCATTGTTTTTGGCATACCATAAGTTTCAATAAACTGTGGCGCAGCTAAAATTAATAATCGATTACGCGCTATTTTACGTGCAATAAGTGACGAGTCTTTAGGCTCTCCTACACGAAAAGCCAAATCAAATCCTTCAGAGACTATGTCTACTAATCTATCGTCTAAGCGCAGTTCGACTTCTACTTGCGGAAAGCGTTTTTGAAAATCATTAAGCACAGGTTGTAAATAACGGCGACCAATAAGTGTTGATGAAGTGATTTTTAAAACGCCGCGCGGCTCTAAATGATAGTTTTCAGCCATGCGCACGGTTTCGCCAAGCAGCTCTCTAAGCTCAGCTGCTTTTTTGATCATTTCGGCGCCTGCCGCTGTGAGCGAAAATGAACGGGTAGTTCGATTAAGTAACCTAACGCCTAACTCATCCTCTAAACGGCTAATTTGTTTAGATATAACGGAGCGATCTATGTTGCGTATTTCTGCAGCTTTAGCAAAAGAGCCTTGCTCAACTACTTCAAGTAACATTAAAAGTCGACTTGTTGTATCCATTATTACACCTTAACTAATCTATTGATGCCATTTTGGCATTAATGAATTTAAAAATCTATGGTTTTTACACACGGGTTTAATCCGTATTATGCGAGGCTAATCAACAATGGAGCGTCTTCATGAACAAACATCTAATTGCTGCTGCACTTACTGCGGCATCTTTAACACTTGCGGGTTGTGCTGATGAGAGCACAGCTCAATCAGCACCTGCACAGCAACTTCAACCAATTGATGTAGCACAGGTGCTTGTTAAGCCGGTACAGAGCTGGCACACATATACAACTCGTTTAGAGTCTCCACAAGAAGTTGCTTTAATGCCGCGTGTATCAGGAATCATCGATAGCATTGAATTTAAAGAAGGCGACGTGGTTAAGCAAGGCGATGTTTTATTTCAATTAGATGCACGCCCATTTGCAGCGGTTGTTGCAAGCTTAAAAGCACAAATTAAAAGTGCAGAAGCCGCACTAGAACAAGCTAAAAGTGAAGACAAACGTGCTGTACGCTTATTAGACCGTAAGGCAATCTCAACTGAGCAAGCACAAGCGCGTACTTCAACACTGCGCCAACGCGAAGCACAGCTTTCAGCACTGCAAGCACAACTTACCTCAGCAGAGCTTGATTTAGAATTTACGTCAGTAGTATCACCAATTGATGGCATTATTTCTCGTGCAAATATTACTAAAGGTAATAACGTACTTGCGGGTCAAAGCGTATTAACATCGATTGTTTCAAACCAAGCTATGTACGCTTATTTTGATGTTGATGAACGCACATGGAATAGCTCTTTTAATGATGTTACTGCTGCGAGCCATCAAACTGTTGTAATGCAAAAAGTTGGTCAAACTGATTTTGCATACAAAGGTTACATTAACTTTATTGATAACCAAATTAATTCATCAACGGGCACATTACGTGTACGTGCAGTATTTGATGAAGATAGTAATCAACTTCGAGCGGGTTCATTTGCACGCATTAAGTTAGCGGCTAATGAAGTGAGTGAAAAAGTTATTATTCCTGAGCGCGCAATTGGTACCGACCTAAAAAATCGTTTTGTATTAACCGTTGGCGAAAACAACGTACTTGAATACAAACTAATTACTATTGGTGAGCGTTACGGTGCATTACGTGCGGTTACTTCAGGCCTTAGCAAAGGTGATGTAATTGCAGTAAATGGTCCTGCTCGCGTTGGTCCTGGTATGCCAATCTCTCCTCAAACAGTAACAATTGATACAAGCGGTGTGGCATTTACATTGTCAAACGACAACGCACAACTTGTGGCTAAGCAATAAGGTTTATTGATGAAATTTTCGCATTTCTTTATACAGCGCCCAATATTTGCGGCCATGCTATCGTTGGTTATTTTAATTGCTGGTGGCATATCACTATTCCAACTACCAGTAAGTGAATACCCAGAAGTAGTTCCTCCTACAGTGGTTGTTACTGCAAGTTACCCGGGTGCTAACCCTACCGTTATTGCGCAAACAGTGGCAACACCGCTGGAGCAAGAAATTAACGGCACTGAAAACATGTTATATATGTTTTCGCAAGGTACCAGTGATGGCCGTATGACACTAACGGTAACCTTTGCGCTAGGTACCGATTTAGACCGTGCTCAAGTACAAGTTCAAAACCGTGTAAACAGTGCACTTCCACGTTTGCCAGAAGAAGTACAACGTTTAGGTGTTGTGGCTGAAAAGTCATCACCCGATTTAACCATGGTAGTGCATTTATATTCACCTGAAAAAACGCACGACACAGCTTACTTATCTAATTATGCTGATTTAAACATTAAAGATGAAATTGCACGCTTACCAGGCGTAGGTGATATTCGCTTATTCGGTGGCGGTAAATACTCAATGCGAGTGTGGCTAAACCCAGATGCACTTGCTGCACGCGAATTAACAGCAACAGATGTAGTAACAGCGCTTCGCTCGCAAAACCAGCAAGTTGCTGCAGGTAGCTTAGGCGCGCAACCTATTTCAAACGACAATCAATTTCAAATACTGTTAAATGTTAAAGGCCGTTTAAACAGTATTGAAGAGTTTGAACAAGTTATTATTAAAGTAGGCGATGAAGGTCAGTTAACGCGTTTATCTGATATAGCCCGTGTTGATTTAGGTCAAGATACTTACGCACTGCGTGCAGAGCTTGATAACCAACCAGCTCTTGCAATGCCAATATTTCAACGTCCAGGTTCAAACGCTATTGAGCTTTCTGATCAAGTACGCGAAACAATGGCGCGCTTATCTAAAGATTTCCCTACCGGTGTTGAATACGACATTGTGTACGACCCAACGGTATTTGTTCGCGGCTCAATTGACGCGGTAATTGCCACTTTGCTTGAAGCAATTGTATTGGTAGTTATTGTTGTTATTGTATTTTTACAAACGTGGCGTGCATCAATTATTCCGTTAATTGCCGTGCCTATTTCACTCATTGGTACGTTTGCTGTAATGCAGTGGTTAGGTGTCTCAATTAACACCTTGTCGTTGTTTGGTTTAGTATTGGCCATAGGTATTGTTGTAGACGATGCGATTGTAGTTGTTGAAAATGTAGAGCGTAATATCGAAAAGGGTTTATCTCCTCTTGAAGCAACCCGCGTTGCAATGAGCGAAGTAACAGGCCCTATTATTGCCATTGCATTAGTACTAAGTGCTGTATTTATTCCTACTGCGTTTATTACCGGTTTATCAGGTCAGTTTTATAAGCAATTTGCCCTTACGATTACAATTTCGACGATTATCTCAGCGTTTAACTCATTAACGTTATCGCCTGCGCTTGCTGCATTGCTACTAAAATCGCACGATGCAAAACCAGATGCGTTCACGCGTTTACTTAATAAATTGTTTGGCCGTTGGTTATTTAAACCATTTAACCGCGTATTTAATCGTGGTGCAAAAGGTTACGAAAAACTGGTACAAAAACTAATCCGTATGACCGTTGTTGTAATGGTGGCTTACATTGCACTTGTTGGCGGCACAATTAAGTTATTTGATACCGTACCAGGTGGCTTTATTCCACAGCAAGATAAACAATATTTAGTGGCTATTGCGCAGTTACCTGACGCTTCAAGCCTTGATCGTACTGAAGACGTACTTGCTCAAATGCAGCAAATTGCACTAGAAGTACCAGGCGTTGCAAATACTGTTGCATTCCCAGGTTTATCGGTTAACGGTTTTACCAATAGCCCTAACAGCGGCATTGTATTTACACCACTTGAAAGCTTTGACAAACGTACCCATCCGAGCCAATCAGCGATGGCGATAGCGGCGCAGTTGAATAAACGTTTTGCTGCCATTGATGAGGCATTTGTAGCGGTATTTCCACCGCCGCCAATTCAAGGTTTAGGGACTACCGGTGGTTTTAAACTGCAAATAGAAGACAGAGCTAACAAAGGGTTTGAAGCATTATTTAATAGCCTGCAAGCCGTTATTGGTAAAGCGCAACAAGACCCTGCATTAATGGGTCTGTACTCAAGTTTCCGTATTCAAGTTCCACAAATGGATATTGATATTGACCGTGAGCAAGCGCTTATTCAAGGTATTCCACTTGATGAAGTATTTAATGCTCTGCAAATTTATTTAGGCTCTGTGTACGTAAATGACTTTAATATGTTTGGCCGTACGTACCAAGTAAATGCACAGGCTGATGCTGACTACCGCTTAGACCCTGATCAAATACTTAATTTAAAAGTACGTAACCGCTCAGGTAATATGGTGCCATTAGGCTCTGTATTAACAGTAACACCAACAATTGGTCCTGACCGTGTTATGCATTACAACGGTTACCCAAGTGCAGAGTTAAATGGTAGCCCAGCGCCAGGTTATAGCTCTGATCAAGCACAAGTTGCTATTGAAAAAGTACTCGCAGACACACTACCAACAGGTATTGAGTATGAGTGGACTGAAGTAACATACCAGCAAGTACTTGCCGGTAACACCATGGTTTATGTATTCCCGTTAGTTGTATTACTTGTATTTATGGTACTTGCAGCGCAGTACGAGAGCTTACGTTTACCACTGGCAATTATATTAATTGTACCTATGACTATCTTCTCAGCCTTGTTAGGTGTGTGGTTTGTTGGCTCTGACAACAACATATTCACCCAAATAGCGCTCATAGTTCTGGTTGCGTTGGCTTCTAAAAATGCGATATTGATGGTTGAGTTTGCAAAAGATAGACACGACTCAGGCTTATCGCACTTAGAGGCAATACTTGAGGCATGTCGTATGCGTTTACGCCCAATATTAATGACGTCAATTGCATTCACAGCAGGTGTTGTACCGTTAGTACTTGCCACCGGTGCGGGCGCCGAAATGCGACACGCAATGGGTAACGCAGTATTCTCAGGCATGATAGGTGTAACCGTTTTTGGCCTATTGTTTACGCCGGTATTTTATATGTTAGTGACTAACAAAAAAGAGAAAGCGCAGGAGAATACTCATGACTAAATTAATGCAAAAAAGGCTTAAAACAAGTCTAACTGTCAGTGCGGTATTAGTCGCTGCGTTTTTAGCAGGGTGTGCGAGTAAAATAGACACCATGAGCGAGCAAAAAGCGGTTAACGAATTTGTTGCTAAAGCTAATATTGCAAGTAACGTTAGCGTTGCTGATGAAATAAACTGGTGGAAAAAGCTTAATTCTGATCAGCTAAATGAACTTGTTACTGGTGCGCTTGCAAATAACTATAATTTGCAAACAAGCCAGTTAACACTTAAAAGTGCATTAGCCCGATTAGGAGAGCAAAAAGCCCAGTACCTTCCGCAAGGTGGCTTAAATGTTGGCGCAGCTCGAAGCGATGCACCAAGCGTGTTTGATCGCCAATCAAGTGCAAACGTTGCACTTGATTGGCAGCTAGATTTATTTGGTCGTATAACGGCGTTGGTTGATGCTGCAAATGCATCAGCCATGAGCCAAGCAGAGCAAGTACGCTTATTACAAATTGAAGTTGTTTCGTCAGTTGTTAAAGGCTTTGTAAGTTATCAAGGAAATGTTGAAAAACAACACATTGTAGCGCTTCAAATAGAAGCCCTTGAGCAAAGTATTGACGTTTTGCAAGCCCGAGTTGATGAAGGTGTCGCTAACGAGCTTGATTTAAACCGTACTATGGCGCAGCTTAGGCAGCAACAAGCACTTATGCCTGCCATTGAGTATGCAAAATACAGCGACTTATCTGCGCTTGCAGTACTAAGCGGTAAGCTAGCGCAAAATATTGCTATTGAAAACGAGCAAGGCGTGCTTGAACGTGACTTTAGCGTTGCACTAAAAAACGCTAATAATGCCATTGCCTTACGTCCTGATATTAGCCGCGCGCTGTTTGATTTTAGCCAAGCAAATAGTTTAAGTGTTGCAGCTAGCAAGGCGTTATTACCCGATATTAGCTTATCTGCATTTGCAGGGGTTGTGAGTATAGACAGCACAGGCTTAAAAAATACCGATCAGCAGTGGCAAGTAGCGCCGCAGTTGCAATGGTCGTTATTAAGCTACCCAGCATTATTAGCACAGCGCGACGCTCAGCAGTTTTTAAGTGAAGCCGCTTACAGCGATTATCAACAAGTGGTATTAACAGCACTCAGTGAAAGTGAACTTTCACTGCAATTGTTGGTCAATCAAGCACAGCAAAAACGCTTTGCCGATGAGCGCTATGACTTTGCTAATAAAGCATTTTTACAAGCTCAAGCAATGTACGAAGAAGGTCAAATTCCTTACCTTGAGTTGTTAGATGCGCGTCAGGATGTTTTAATAGCACAAGAAAATGCTGTTGAAACAACAATTTCTTCACTGCTTGCCAAAGTAAATGCTTACCAGTCATTTAATGGCCAATGGAGTTATGCGTTAAACGACACTAATAAGTAGAGTTATATTGATGCCAAATACTGAAAATTTACATGAATACATTATCCCGCAAACAATGCGCGCTATTGTACTGCCAGAACCAAATGAAGCAATTGACTTAGCGGATGCTGAGCTGCCTGTTCCAGACTGTGCAGATAACGAGCTGCTTGTAAAAGTAGAGTACGTTGGTTTAAATCCAGTTGATGGTCAATTTGCTAAAACAGGCTTTTGTAAATGGCAGTATCCACATATTTTAGGCTTAGACGCCGTAGGTGTTGTGGTTAAAGCTAATAAAGGTGTGTTTCCAAATGTTGGCGAGCGCGTTATGTGGCATGCCAACATTGGTGAGCAAGGTGCTTTGAGCGAATACACCAAAGTACCTAACTTTGCAGTGTCGGTTGTGCCAAGCGGTTTAAATCCGGCCATTGCAGCAACACTTCCATGCGCCGGTATGGCAGCACTCATCAGCTTAGATAAAATAGGCATTAGTGAAGGCGATACTATTTTTATTGAAGGCGGAGCCGGAGCGGTAGGGCAGTTTGCTATTCAATATGCAAAACAGCGTGGTGCAGATGTATTTACCACGGCATCAAAGCGTAACCATAAATTGGTTAAGCAGCTAGGCGCTGATGTGGTTTTTGACTATAGCGATAAAAAGCTATGCGAAAAAATCCGCAGAGAACTTGGCCCGCAAGGCTTTGATGCGGTTATTGATACGATAGGTGGAGAGTGTACTCAGCGTAATATTGAGTTAATGCGTTTTTGCGGACGTATTGCCTGCTTAAATCCACTCCCTTGTTTTGATCAAGACTTAATGTATCACCGAGCGCCCAATATTAGCGTTGTATCGATTGGTGGTGCATGGCTTGCTAATAGTTTATGTGCACAACAACGCTTGAGCTTTATGGGCAACCTGTTACTTGAAGGGGCTGTTAGTGGCGACATTAAACACCCAGAAATAACGCCCGTAGACTTTAGTGCTGAGTCAGTATCGCAAGCGCTTAATAAACAACTTGCTGGTGGTTTTACCGGCAAGCAAATTGTTAAAGTTGCTAACTGAAGCGCTTATACAATGTGATTTAAATTTAAGTAGTTTTAGCTAGATTAACTGATAATGTAGCCTCTACAAATTGAATAAAAACGTAGCCTATTTGTGCTGCGTTTTTTTATGCCCATCAAAAAATAGATACAGCGCTAGCGCTTTTGCTGTTTTATTCATCATTTTAGTCAAAATACTTTTTTTCAGCGTACAACTGTAAGCCTTTGTGTTTCAACAGTTTACGTTCAGGTAAAGAAAATAAATTGAAAAAACTGTTAATTAATTGAATAGAGTAATTGATCTAAACGATTTTTTATGACGTAATGTAGGTATTATTAAGCTGGTCGGATGAGTTCAATCATGAGTTTACGTACAAAACTAAAAAAAGTATTACCAAGTATTTCTATCACAGAACAAGAAGCGCTAGACGCGGGTGATGTATGGCTTGAAGGTTCTATCTACCAAGGTAAACCTGATTTCAGTGCACTTCGCGACGTACCTGCTGCTACATTAAGCGCAGACGAGCAAGCATTCTTAGACGGTCCAGTAAAAGAGTTATTGGGCATGATTGACGATTCAGTGATTCAAAACGGCATTCATTTACCAAATGACATATTAGAATTTTTGAAAAAAGAGCGTTTTTTCTCGCTTATCATTCCTAAGTCGTTTGGTGGTTTAGAGTTTAGCCCTTATGCAAACTCTACCATTGTTGGCACAATTGCGACTAAAAGCTCAGCAGTTGCGGTAACCGTAATGGTTCCTAACTCGTTAGGCCCAGGTGAGTTATTACTTCACTTTGGTACGCAAGAACAACAAGCACATTACTTACCACGCCTAGCAAATGGTACAGACATTCCATGTTTTGCATTAACAAGCCCAGAAGCGGGTTCTGATGCAGGTGGTATTCCTGATGTTGGTAAAGTAACTAAAGGTATGTACAACGGCGAAGAAGTCCTCGGTTTAGAAATTACCTGGGACAAGCGCTACATTACGCTTGCACCTATTGCTACCGTACTTGGTTTAGCATTTAAAGTAGTTGACCCTGATGGTCTGCTAGGTGGTAAAGAAAACCTAGGCATTACCTGTGCACTTATTCCAAAAGAGCACCCAGGTGTAGAGCTTGGTAATCGTCACGACCCTATGGGTATTCGTTTTTACAACGGTACTACACGTGGTAACAAAGTATTTGTACCAATGGACTTTGTTATTGGTGGACAGAAAAACATCGGCCGTGGTTGGCAAATGCTGGTTAGCTGTTTAGGTGCTGGCCGTGGTATTTCATTACCTGCGCTAGGTGTTAGTACAGCACAAGTTGCATTTAAATCAGCATCTGAATATGCAGCAGTGCGTGAACAGTTTGGTTTAGCCATTGGCCAGTTTGAAGGTATTCAAGAAAAACTAGCTGACATTGCAGGTAAAACATACCTACAAGAAGCAATGCGCGTACTTACAACTGAAGGCTTAGGTATGGGCTTAAAACCATCAGTAGTAACCGCAATCGCTAAATACCATATGACAGAGCTTGGTCGCGACGTGCTTGATTCAGCAATGGATATTCAAGCAGGTAAAGCGATTCAAAATGGCCCACAAAATACATTAGCAAGTGGTTATGTTGCTCAGCCGATTGCCATTACGGTAGAAGGCGCGAACATTCTTACACGTAACCTAATGATCTTTGGTCAAGGTGTTATGCGTTGTCACCCATATTTACAATCTATGGTTGAGTCAATTCACAGTGAAGACAAAGGCGCAGATAAAGAATTTAACGGCATTTTGCGTAAAACAATCGGCTACAGCACAGCAAACAGCTTACGTGCTTTCCGCCTTGGTGTTTTACCATTTACAGCAAGTGCTAATTCTGAATTACCAGAAGTACGTGACTACGAAAAAGCAGTACATAAATTGTCTGCAAAACTTGCAGTGTACGCAGACTTTTCGTTACTTGTACTTGGCGGTAAGTTAAAACAAGCAGAAATGCTATCGGCACGTTTAGGTGATGTAATGAGCTTCTTATATGCAGCTATGGCATCAATTAAATACTACGAGCAAAAAGTATCAAGTAGTGACCGTGAGCAAGCAGCGCCGTATTTCCATTACGCGACTCGTTTTGCACTACAAAGTGCTGAAGAAGCATTGCATAAGTTTTTAGATAACTTCCCTGCAAGTGGTACACGTAAGTTTATTCGTTTCATTACAATGAACTACTCAACTAAAATGCCAAAAATTAGCGACGATTTAATCCGCGAACTAGCTAAGCAAGCTCAGCTAGATACCGCATTTAAAGCGCAAATCACGCATTTAGTTAAACCAGTAGTGGGCGATGGCCACCATATTAATGAGCAAGCTTACAAAGCTAAAATGGCATCACTTGGCGAGCTGGCTAAAGTTAAAAAAGCATTACGTGCTAAAGTAATTAAGCCAGGTGCACGTTTTAACATTACACTTGATAACGCATTAGCGGCAAATGTAATCACGCAAGCTGAGCACGTTCAGTTAATTGATTACAACATCAAACGTGAAAAGGCGATTCGTGTAGATGAGTTCGATTTCGATATGAACATACTAGACGATAACGCACAGCCAATTAACCCGCTTAAAAGCGTAGTTAATCAGTAAGTTAAAGTAATTAAATTCAATGATGCAAAGCGCCCGCAGTATCGGCGCTTTTATTGTTGAGTAAAGAATTAGTGTGGGGCCCTGCTTGTGTAAAAACAAGCGGGGCTTTTTTATGTGTTATTTAAAGTAGAAATAGATGACGGTATTGGTTTGAAAGTGAATATGTATCTGTAGAGGATTAAAAAGAGACGCTTATAATCTTGAAAAAGGGCTAACAACCCCGTTAGCACCTTGCTGTAGTACATGGGTAGGATACCCGCTGAATTAAAACGTTGAACATTTTAGCGTTCTAAATAACTCATTAACTGCGTTAAAAACTTCTCATATAGATAAACTATATTACCAAGTTTTTGCCTTGTTACTGAGCTATTTATCTATCGCTAAAATTGCTCACTAATTCAATACAGCGGGTATTATTTGCGTAGTACGCATGTCACTGTGGCCAAGCTGAGCTTGAACAGTTCTTATATCGGCGCCACTTTGCAGTAGATGAGTAGCAAAAGAGTGTCTCAATGTATGAGGTGTTATTATTTTTGTTAACCCTGATTTTTGGACGGCTTTTTTAATCTCTTTTCTAATACAAGAGTGATGAAAATGATGTCGCCTTATTTCACCACTTTGAGGATCTGAACTTAATATATGAGAAGGAAATAAATATTGCCACGCAAGCGATTTTGCGGCACTTGGATATTTTTTTGTTAAAGCATATGGCATCCATACGCCAGAATATTCCGTATTATTTAAATCCAGTTTTAAATAGTCATCAACGTTCAAAATTTGATTTCTCAGCATAGGAATTAGCTCTGTGGCCAGCGTAACAATGCGGTGTTTATTACCTTTTCCATTCCATACTTGAATGCATTTATAATCAAAATCAATATCTTTTACTCTTAATTGCACCGCTTCCATTACTCTTAAGCCACTTCCATACATAAGGGCTGCAATTAAATAATAGCGCTTATTTAAATGAGCCATCAACATTTTAACTTCCTCTGGGGTCATCACCACAGGGAGCTTTGCTGGTTTTTTACTACGGGCAAAATTTAAATTTAATGAGAGTTCTTTTTTTATTATGTGCTTGTATAAAAATGACAATGAATTGAGTGCGGTGGCTTGCGTACGTGGTGCAACGTTTTGCTTTAACACTAAATGTTCTAAGTAGCGTTCGACTTCATTGTCCCCCATTGAGGCGGGATGGCGTTTATTATGAAAATGGATATAAGATGCAATCCATCTTAGGTAGGTATCTACGGTGCGTAATGAATACTGACGTACCAACATATAATCGGCTATATAATTTAAAAATGGGGAACGTGTTTTCATACTATTACCAATAATGGCGCTGTTTTTATATACAGTATAGTTGTGATGCACACATATTCAAGAAAATGAGCGGCGAGCGCATTTTCTCTTTTATTGAGAGTTTGAATGCTAATAAAAATTATATATAGCAATGTGTTAAGTTATTTGGTAAAAATGATTTATAAAATACATGAGCGTATCGTTGGCAGAAATATGCGCGATGAGCGCACTATTAAATTGTTAGCAAGCAAGGAAAGCTTGGTGAAATACTCACTATTATTTTTACTACTTTGTAATCTGGTTTCATTCAGCAGTATTGCCTGTTCAATTGCTGGTTGGAGAATGTTTACCCCAACTCCTGATAGTTGGAATGCGGTTACCCTTGAACAACCCGAAAACGGTTACTTTTGGGAGTTAGTGCCAGAGCCAGTAGTCGAATTAAGTAGTTTGTCTCGGGGCTCAGGCAAACGAAGTTCAGCTTGTTCTGATTTCGGAATTATAGAGTTAAGCGTATCTCTTCCAGAAAGCAGTTCATATAAAATTTCAGATTTTGGTGTTTACGTTAGGCTCACCGAAGGGAAACAACCTGATTTAATATTTCCGGATACGCCCATGACTGGACGTATAGATAATGGAGTTATGAAATTGGTATTCCCTTGGCTAGAGCCTCAAAACTCAAAGGTAGAACCATTAAATTTAACATTAGATATATTTCTGGTATCACACAGACTTAATGTGGGTAAATCCGTCAAGCTTGTGGTTAAATAGCTTGCTAACAAGCTAATAAATAAGGACAAAAAACAGTTTGCTGTTTTCGTCCCTCAACATTTTAGCAAACAATTTTTTGCCCATTATTAGGGCGTTATATACCCTAAAAGGAAGTTGAGGTGCATCATTAAGCCGATAAACATAATTGCGCTGCCTTGTGCCATCTTAGCAATGTACCCTGGTTTTTTAGCTGCAATGTTAGCTAATGGAAACTACGAAAAGGTTGCCGTTTCAAGTCTAATTGCTTTGGTTGCCGCTTTATTTTTTTTCCGAAACTTTAATATTTACAAAGAAACTGACGGATACCTAAAAAGTTTTTTCATTTCTACATTATTATTAAGTGGTAATTTTAGTCTTCCCGTTTGGTCATCAGTTTCTAAAAGTGATGCTAGCGACTTAGTTTTCTTGCTACTCCTTCCTTTAATATTTATAGTCAACTATCTGTTAACTAAGAGTAGTTCTGCAAAACAGGCTGTAGCTGTGTATCAACGGGTATATAACAAGAAAATCAACAAGGACACGTAACAGTTGGCTACGTTTCGCTTCGCTACACAATTTTAGCCAACCATTACTTAGCCTGTTATTTAGGCGTTGGTATGACTCCCACTGTCAAGTTAAACGCACTGATCCCTGCCTAACTTTTTTAAGCCATAATTACTTTAGCTCGAATTAGAGCGAGTTAATACATAGGATGAAGCAAGTAATGTCGTCGGTTATCTTGCTGATATTCGTTGGTTATTACTATTTCTAGTAACAGAGCAGACCTTACTTATTTCGTCGTGGCACCTGTCTTCAGTCTATGTTCGTGGTTCAATGAAGCGTTAGCTACATTGCCATCCTAACGCCGTCGGTGGTTGTGCCACTCCCGATGCTTGATCCTATGCATTAACTCTAATTCGTTTATCATGCAGGTACTCTTGCCAATCTAAGTTTTGTATTTACTGGCGTTAGCACCACTTCTTTTGCAATTGCCCATATGTATGCAATCATTTCTCGAGCAATGGCGGTGACAACCAGGTTGTAATGTTTCCCTTTGGCTATCATTTTTTTATAGCGCTTGCAGAGCCTAAGTTGTGCTTTCCACGCAATATCAATAATGTCCTTTGGTAAACCTTCTTGTCGTTTTTGCATATCTGTCGATATATTTGCCGCATACCGATAAGTGTGTGCGCCTTCAACGAGAAGGCGCCTCGCTCGGCCGTTTCCGCATTTTGTGATGGCGCCAATATGGCGTTTGCCACCACTCGAGTGCTCACTAGGTACAAGACCAAGATAACTCATTAATTTGCGGGGGTGGTCGAAGCGCGATAAATCGCCAAGCTCAGCAACAACGCCGGTGGCGACCAACAAACGAACGCCACGCATAGCTTGTATTGCTTTTACTACAGGATAATAACGCCACTGGTGAACATGGTGTGTTAGTTCATTGTCTAGCCGTTCAAGTCGGCTTATTCGTTCATTAATTGTGTGTAAAAACTCTTGTAAGACGATGTGCTGCGCGGGATGTGGCAACACAAGCTCAGTGAGCCAACGTAAATGTTTTTGTGACCAATTTGCAGTGCCTCTGTAATTAATATTATTGCGAAGCAGCAGTGCCTTTAATTGATATTTAGCATCTTTTAAATCCTTCATTGCCACTTCGCGTGCGCGAGATAAATCACGTACGGCTTCATCTTCAGGCTCGGGAACATAAATAGGTGTTAAATCTTCAGATTTAAGTAATTTAGCGAGCTTAAGGGCATCACGTTTATCGGTTTTAATCTTCTCACCTGGCTTTTTGGGAATAAGAGAGGGTGCAACCACATAACAGCAATGGCCGAGACTGGTAACTAATCTGTAAATCCAATAACCACATGGGCCAGCTTCATAAACAAAATGAAGTGTTGCGCCAGGGTATTTGGATTCAAACTGACGAACAAGCTTTTGAACGGCCACTTTGGAAGACGAAACTCGGCCAAGATGAACTGGTTTCGCACCTCTATGTTCTTCAATATAGGCGACTTCATTGAATTCTTTATGTGTATCAAGACCGATAAAAAGTATGCTATGTTTATTCATGTTAGCCTCTGCTGTTTAGTTAATTGACAAACTAATTATGGCTCTGGCTTTGAATTAAGCTAACCCACGAAAAGCGGAGGCTAACACCGTGTGGGAGTCATTATGTCTATAAGCCCTAATTAGAGTGTGAGTTTGTTACTAGCATGAAAGAAGTAGAAAGAATAATTAGAGTTGATCATGCTGGTGAGTTTGGTGCCATCAATATTTATAAAGCTCAACGTATTATTGCGAGTATTCTTTATAAAGATATCGTAGTAAAACTAGACGAAATGCTTATGCACGAGAAAGAGCACTTTAAAATTTTTGATTGTTGGCTAAAGAACAATAATATTAGACATTGTTACGCATTATGGTTTTGGTCTGTTGGTGGTTTTATATTAGGTTTAGTAACTGCACTCTTAGGGCGTAAATCAATTTGGGTATGTACAAATGCCGTTGAAACAACTGTGCTCCATCATTTAAATTGGCAATTGTCTTTTCTAAAAGTGCATGATCATAGTGCTTATCAAGCCGTTTTAAGCATTAAAAATGATGAAGAAGAGCACCAAAAATACGGGGTGTTAAATGGTTCAAACTCACTAATTTATCTCCCTATTAAATGGGTTGTAAATTATTCAACGAGTTTTGCTATTTGGCTATCTACAAAGCTGTAGGGCTTATAACAAGGCACTGCAAAGGACTAAAAACAGCTGGCTGTGCTCGTGCCTCGCTATTTTAGCCATCAATTTTTAGCCTCTGAGTGGGGCGTTATGTGTTTTTTTAATATTGGAGATATATTCTTAATGAGAGCACTTAGTTTTTTTGTTCTTTTTCTTGCAGGATGTGCATCGACTGAAGAAGGAAAAGATGTCATTTTTGGTAATAAGTTAGTTACGACCTACGAGCATCCATCATACGGAAATGTTAAAGGTGATGACCCTAGATTGACTAAAGATAGAGAGTTATGTAGAGAAAAAATATATAAAGATGGGGTATTAGTTGATGGAAAAGTTGTTTTTGGGCAGAAAAAATTAAATAAGGTTCTCTCTGATTATAAGTTTAAGTACATAAAAAAAAGTACTAAAGATTACAGAAAAATACCTGAAAATTCAGAAGTCCAAGATATTGCAAAAACCTATGTTAAAAATGAGCCTATCTACATGTCAGAGATACGGAAAAAACAAAAGGATTTTGTAGGTTGTATTCGTATAGAGAAAGGTTACAAACTAATAAAAACTGATTTTATAAACCCTACTACCGGAGTAGTAGAGGAAACAATTAATCATTAACACATACAAGTTGCTAATTACATCGGTGCTATAAACACATAACAAGCCATTTAAGCAGGACAAAAAACAGCTTGCTGTTTCGTTCCTCAACATTTTAGCAAACTATTTTTTGCCCCTTAACAGGGCGTTGGTATGACTCCCACTGTCAAGTTAAACGCACTGATCCCTGCCTAACTTTTTTAAGCCATAATTACTTTAGCTCGAATTAGAGCGAGTTAATACATAGGATGAAGCAAGTAATGTCGTCGGTTATCTTGCTGATATTCGTTGGTTATTACTATTTCTAGTAACAGAGCAGACCTTACTTATTTCGTCGTGGCACCTGTCTTCAGTCTATGTTCGTGGTTCAATGAAGCGTTAGCTACATTGCCATCCTAACGCCGTCGGTGGTTGTGCCACTCCCGATGCTTGATCCTATGCATTAACTCTAATTCGTTTATCATGCAGGTACTCTTGCCAATCTAAGTTTTGTATTTACTGGCGTTAGCACCACTTCTTTTGCAATTGCCCATATGTATGCAATCATTTCTCGAGCAATGGCGGTGACAACCAGGTTGTAATGTTTCCCTTTGGCTATCATTTTTTTATAGCGCTTGCAGAGCCTAAGTTGTGCTTTCCACGCAATATCAATAATGTCCTTTGGTAAACCTTCTTGTCGTTTTTGCATATCTGTCGATATATTTGCCGCATACCGATAAGTGTGTGCGCCTTCAACGAGAAGGCGCCTCGCTCGGCCGTTTCCGCATTTTGTGATGGCGCCAATATGGCGTTTGCCACCACTCGAGTGCTCACTAGGTACAAGACCAAGATAACTCATTAATTTGCGGGGGTGGTCGAAGCGCGATAAATCGCCAAGCTCAGCAACAACGCCGGTGGCGACCAACAAACGAACGCCACGCATAGCTTGTATTGCTTTTACTACAGGATAATAACGCCACTGGTGAACATGGTGTGTTAGTTCATTGTCTAGCCGTTCAAGTCGGCTTATTCGTTCATTAATTGTGTGTAAAAACTCTTGTAAGACGATGTGCTGCGCGGGATGTGGCAACACAAGCTCAGTGAGCCAACGTAAATGTTTTTGTGACCAATTTGCAGTGCCTCTGTAATTAATATTATTGCGAAGCAGCAGTGCCTTTAATTGATATTTAGCATCTTTTAAATCCTTCATTGCCACTTCGCGTGCGCGAGATAAATCACGTACGGCTTCATCTTCAGGCTCGGGAACATAAATAGGTGTTAAATCTTCAGATTTAAGTAATTTAGCGAGCTTAAGGGCATCACGTTTATCGGTTTTAATCTTCTCACCTGGCTTTTTGGGAATAAGAGAGGGTGCAACCACATAACAGCAATGGCCGAGACTGGTAACTAATCTGTAAATCCAATAACCACATGGGCCAGCTTCATAAACAAAATGAAGTGTTGCGCCAGGGTATTTGGATTCAAACTGACGAACAAGCTTTTGAACGGCCACTTTGGAAGACGAAACTCGGCCAAGATGAACTGGTTTCGCACCTCTATGTTCTTCAATATAGGCGACTTCATTGAATTCTTTATGTGTATCAAGACCGATAAAAAGTATGCTATGTTTATTCATGTTAGCCTCTGCTGTTTAGTTAATTGACAAACTAATTATGGCTCTGGCTTTGAATTAAGCTAACCCACGAAAAGCGGAGGCTAACACCGTGTGGGAGTCATTATGTCTAGAGTTTAGGTTTAACCGGAATAATTAATTATGCCTACAGAAAAAGTAATACTGTTATTCATATATCCAATTGCGATTTCAGCAATTGGATCTGCAATTACATATTTTTTGACTTATCGGAAGCTTAAAAGAGAACAATCAATATTATTGGTCAACAAATTAGCAGATAAACAATTGGAAGCAGCTGAAGCCGTATGGGCTATTTTTGAACCTACTTCAATTTCTATTGGTGATGATAAACTTATCTCAATCCAGAACGGTGAGTATATATTGAGCCATGAGAATGCAGCCTTATTCGTTAGTGAGATGAATAAAGTATTTTGTGGAAAACATGGTTTATATTTCCCTAAGAAATTTAGGCACTGTTTCCATGAATTTAGAGACTTTATAATTTATAACTTTGTAGAAAGAAAGGTTGAATTAAATTCTGAATTGGTGGAAGAATTTGAATTAAAGAGAAGGGACGTACGGCTTGCAATTAGAAATATTATCGGTAGTTGTGATTTACTAGCAATCAATGACATCAAAAATGAAAAACTCTAACAAGACGTTCTAACGGATAATGCTCCTCACCCATTTTAGCGGACACCTCCTCATCACTTTGAAGAGGCTAAAATGCCTAGATATACTCAATCTAGGAAGACATGGTTTTACCCAGTTAATTTCAAAATCAAAGTGTATTGGCATAGTGATTTTGGCCACTATTTACATACAAACTTGTATAAAACCAAGTGGAGCTTTTTTATGCCTTAGTTTTATTAAAAATGCCCACTAATGTTAAACTACAAAAAACTTAATTACTTAATATAGCTATGGCTTTTTATATTCCTTTATTACAATCTCACTTTAAGTACATTGAAATTGGCGATACGCTTACATCACTTTGGAGTGGGTGTGGCAGTATTGTGCAGTGCCAGCTTGATGATGAGCCATGCGTTATTAAAGCGATTAAAATACCCAGTTATATACACCATCCTAAAATTAAACAAAGCGAATTTGCACTTAAAAGAAAGCAGCATTCCTATAGTGTTGAATACACTTTTTATAAGCTTTATAGCCAACATTTACCAGTACATGCGCAAAGTATTGAATGTATAGGTGCAATTAATAAAGATGATAAATATGCGCTGGTGTTTAAGGATTTTACCAAACATGGGTTTACTCAAGCAGGGCCACAACATGTTAAAGCTATATTAAAGTGGCTTGCACATTTTCATGCGTTTAACTTAAGTAAACCCGCTGAAGGGTTATGGCAGCAAGGCAACTACTGGCATTTAAGCACACGCCCAGATGAGTTTAATAAACTAAAAGATAACCTTGATAAAAAGTCCGATATTAAAAATGCTGCACATAAAATAGATGAGCAGCTGCAAAGTTGTGCGTATAAAACGCTGATTCATGGCGATGCAAAACTTGCTAACTTTGCAGCAAATGAGCACGATGAAATACTCGGTTATGATTTTCAGTATATAGGTGCTGGTAGCGGGATAATTGATGTAATGTATTTTATGACCAGTTGCTTAAGTGATGCACAATTACACGAGTGCGCTGATGAGTATCTTGCGTATTATTTTGACAATTTAAAGGCTGCTATTACTACTTATCATCCTACAGCACCAGCAGGTAAAATAGCTGACGATTGGCTCGCTTTATGGCCTGCTGCATGGGCTGACTTTTATCGGTTTTTAGCTGGCTGGAGCCCCGAGCACCAAAAAATAAATAGTTATATGCAACAGCAAGTAAACAGCTGGTTAGCGAGTAACATTTAATAAACACAACGGGTTGATTGCTTGCATAAATATCAAGCAAAACAATACATTTTGGCACGATGTATGAAAATCTCTTTAAAACTACAGGTCAAATGACCTTTTTTAATATAAAATACTGCAAATTCTTGTATCAGTAGGTTTATATCATGGCAATTCACGTTATTTCACACCCTCTTGTTCAACATAAACTAGGCCTAATGCGAGCGCATGGTATTAGTACTAAAAGCTTTCGTGAATTATGTTCTGAAGTTGGAACCTTATTAACTTACGAAGCAACTAAAAACCTACAGTTAGAAGATAACGAAATTACAGGCTGGGATGGCAATAAGTTAAAAGTAGAGCATATTAAAGGTAAAAAAATTACCGTAGTGCCTATTTTACGCGCAGGTCTTGGCATGATGGACGGTGTTATGCAGTTATTACCGGCGGCTAAAGTAAGTGTGGTTGGTCTTGAACGTAACGAAGAAACGCTAGAGCCAGTACCATATTTTGAAAAGCTCGTAGGTAATATTGATGAGCGCTTAAGCTTAGTTATTGACCCTATGCTTGCAACAGGTGGCTCAATGATTGCTACAATCGATATGCTTAAAAAAGCAGGCTGTAAAGAAATCAAAGTAATTGTATTAGTAGCTGCACCAGAAGGTGTGGAAAAAACACTTACAGCACATCCCGACGTAGAAATATTTACAGCCTCTGTAGATAGCCACTTAAACGAAAAGGGCTATATTATCCCTGGTTTAGGCGATGCGGGCGACAAAATATTCGGTACTGTTTAGGAGTCTTTAAGTGCAAAATAATGACACCTTTTCAATAAAAACTATTTTAACGGGCGCGCAAATGCTGTTTGTAGCATTTGGTGCGCTGGTATTAGTGCCACTTTTAACGGGCTTGGATCCTAATGTTGCGCTTTTTACCGCTGGCATTGGTACTTTGCTGTTTCAGGTAGTGACTAAAGGCCAAGTGCCTATATTTTTAGCTTCATCATTTGCTTTTATTGCACCCATTATTGCCGCTGTGCAAATGTGGGGCGTGCCGGCCACTATGGGCGGCTTAATGGTAGCGGGCTTTGCTTATATGCTTTTAAGTTTATTAGTAAAATTTAAGGGCGTTGCAACGCTTCATAAAATTTTACCGCCTGTGGTTGTAGGCCCTGTAATTATGGTTATTGGTTTAGCGCTTGCACCTGTTGCTGTAAATATGGCGATGGGTAAAAGTGGCGACGGCAGTATTCAAATTATTGATTACAACAGCGCTATTTATATTTCGTTGTTCTCGTTAGTGGTTACGCTTATTTTTGCAGTGTGGGGAAAAGGCGTATTTAAGCTTATACCTATTCTGGCAGGGGTTGTAGCGGGTTATTGTTTATCGCTTGCAATGGGCGTTGTGCAATTTGATGCAGTAACTAACGCACAGTGGTTTGCTGTACCAAACTTCACATGGCCTGAGTTTAAATGGCAGGCTATTTTGTTTATGGTGCCTGTAGCAATAGCACCTGCAATTGAGCATATTGGCGATATGATGGCTATAAGCCAAGTAACCAATAAAGACTTTTTGAAAAAGCCTGGGCTTCACCGTACTTTGTTTGGTGATGGCCTTGCGACGTCTGCTGCATCATTATTTGGCGGCCCGCCTAACACAACTTACTCAGAGGTAACGGGAGCAGTTATGCTTACCAAAAACTTCAATCCTAAAGTAATGATGTGGACAGCCATTATCGCCATTATTTTAGCCTTTGTTGCTAAAATGGGATCTGGCTTACAGACTATACCTGTACCTGTAATGGGCGGCATTATGATTCTACTTTTTGGCTCTATTGCTGTAGTGGGTCTAAATACATTAGTTAAGTCGGGCGATGATTTAACCGCGCCACGTAACTTAAGTATTGTTGCACTTATTTTGGTGTGCGGTATTGGCGGTATGCATATTGGTGGTAGCCAATTTAGTTTAGAGGGCGTAAGTTTATGCGCTATTTTAGGCATTGTGCTCAACCTTGTATTACCTAAGGCGCAGCCTCAAGAGAGTTAATAGTGCACGTAAGTTAAAAATATTGCACCAAAATAGCGCATTTTCAATGCGCTATTTTTTTAACCTGTTAATAAATATACAAAAATAATAATGGTCTAGTATCTGCATTTAATTTCCAGAACGCATCGTATGCAAAGGAGTTACTATGTCAGAGGCCAATATTGTGGATATAACCCCGTTTTTAGCAAAACACCAACTGCCTTTAAAGTATCAATATTTGAGTGAGCAATATTTTGTTCCACTTGCGCATGACATCCTCGAATCTAAAAAAACAAATACTCCTATTTTTGTTGCCATAAATGGATGCCAGGGCTCAGGAAAAACAACACTCGCAGATTTTTTAGTTACGTGGTTTTCTAAAAACACACCACTTAACAGTGTAGCATTGTCAATTGATGACTTTTATTTAGCAAAACAAGTACGTACTGAGCTTGCCAAAGACGTACATCCTCTTTTTACTACTCGCGGAGTACCGGGTACTCACGACGTAGCGTTAATGAATAGCACAATAACTAATTTACTGGCAGGAGAGGTAAACGTACCGCTTCCACGTTTTAATAAACACGAAGACGACTGCGTGCCAACAAGTGATTGGCTAACAAATGAAAAGCCAGTTGATATTGTTATTTTAGAAGGGTGGTGCGTTGGCAGTGAGCCACAACCGCTGTTTTCATTAAGTGAGCCGCTTAACGAGTTAGAGCAACAGTTTGATAAAGAAGGCGTTTGGCGCCGCTGTGTAAATAGCTGTTTGGCAAACGAATATAAAGCCGTTTTTAACCTAATTGATTATACAGTTATGCTAAAAGCACCGAGTTTTAGTGATGTTTTTACATGGCGACAAGAGCAAGAACAAAAGCTAATAGCCAAAAAAGGTGCAGGCTCAGGCACCATGACTAACGAGCAATTGGTGTATTTTATTTCTCATTTTGAGCGCATTACGCGTGAGAACTTAAACACACTGAGCGCTAAAGCAAACGCTTTAATTGAACTTGATAGCAACCGAGATATTAGCGGTATGCACCTAACGAGTGATGACACCCTTCAACCTATTATTTTTACAGATTTGGACGGTACATTACTCGATCACGCCGATTACAATACCAATAATATCAGTGAGTTATTACAGCAGCTGCAAAATGCACATATTCCTGTGGTGTTTAATACCAGTAAAACTTTTTGCGAAGTTATAGAGCTTAAAAACGATTTAAATATTCAACAACCTTTTATTGTCGAAAACGGTGCAGCGGTATTTATTCCAGAAGATTATTTTGAATTAAAGCCAATTGGTTGTAAAAAAGTAGGCGCTTATTGGTGCTACGCAATGGCAAAGCCGTTATCGAGTTTATTAAATGATTTAAATACTTTAAAGGCGGATTATAAAGCGCATTACAAATTGTTTAGTGACTTATCGAGTGAGCAAATTTCAGAGCTTACCGGGCTAAACGATGCACAAGCAAGACGCGCACAAACTCGCGATTATTCAGACCCTCTTTATTGGTATGGCAATGACGAATTACTCACAGCCTTTGTAAACGATGTTGAAGCACTCGGCTACGATATAAAAATTGGCGGACGCTTCATTCATATTGCCAAAAATACCGATAAAAGCGCTGCACAGCAGTGGTTAGTTAAACAGTTTACCCATCATTTCAGAAAGCCTCTCACGGTTATAGCACTGGGTGATAGCGATAACGATAAGCAAATGTTAGAGCACGCAAATATCGCCATTATTATTGCCAATCCGGCGAGTAAAAAGCCGGTTAAATTGTCGCACAACAAAGCACGATACTCTCAATCACCAGCACCGCTGGGATGGATTGAAGAAATAACGTCGTTGCCGTGTATTAGCAGTATTTTAAGTATTTCTGAGGAGCAAACATCTCATGGCTGATTTTTATCAAAATGGCATTATTACAACACTACATAATATTGCCGACAGACCAATAGAAGACCTAGAAAAAGAGCTACTTACTTTTAGTAAGCAGCGCCCTATGGGGTTGATACTTCCTTCGCTATTTAGTGAACTAGAAGGCCCTGCGCTGCAAAATATAGTTAGTGAATTACGCGAAGTACCATATTTATCACAAATTACGATAGGCTTAGATAGAGCCGACGAAGCACAGTACCGCCATGCACTTGGCTTTTTTAAAGAGCTAAACCAAAACCATAAAGTATTATGGAACGACGGCCCACGCTTACAAGCACTTGATAAAGAATTACAAGAGCTAGGTGTTGCACCACGTGAGCTGGGTAAAGGGCGTAATGTGTGGTATTGCATGGGCTATAAATTAGCTACAGCAGAAGTAGAGTCTATCGCGCTACATGATTGCGATATTTTAACCTACGACAGAAGCCTACTTGCTCGCTTAATTTACCCCGTTGCGCATCCGCGCTTTAACTATGAATTTTGTAAAGGGTTTTACCCGCGTACTGCTAATGGCAAAATTAATGGCCGTGTATCGCGCTTATTAGTAACGCCATTGCTTCGCTCATTTAAAACAATTTTAGGCAATACCGACTACCTTGAATATATGGACTCTTTTAGATACCCACTTGCAGGTGAGTTTTCGTTTAGACGCGATGTATTAAACGATATTCGTATCCCAAGTGATTGGGGCCTTGAAATAGGTGTACTGAGTGAAATGTATCGTAACTATTCGCATAATCGCTTGTGCCAAGTAGATATTGCCGATAATTACGATCATAAACACCAAGAACTTTCACTTGATGACCAAAGCGCAGGCTTGTCTAAAATGTCGATTGATATTACTAAGGCATTGTTTAGAAAGCTGGCGACTCAAGGTGTTACTTTTACCAGCGAAACAATTCGTTCATTAAAAGCGACTTACTACCGTATCGGGCTAGATTTTATTGAAACCTATCACAACGATGCGCTTATGAACGGGTTAACACTTGATGTACACCAAGAAGAAAAAGCAGTAGAAATGTTTGCACAAAATATTATGGAAGCAGGTCAACACTTTCTAGAAAACCCAATGGAAGCGCCATTTGTGCCAAGTTGGAACCGTGTTGTATCAGCAATGCCAGATGTACTTGAGCGCTTAAAAGAAGCCGTAGAGCTAGATAACGAAGAATATAGTTAACCTGCGTGCAGGTTAACTAGCCTATAAGTCTAAACAATAAATATTAGGGGCGCATGTGAGCACAGTTAGCGAATTATTTTTACAACGAGTAGAGCAACATCTTCATATTATTTATGAGGGTGTTGAGCTGCCTTTATCGGTTACTGGGCTTGCTCAGCAACTTATTAAAATTATATTAGGTAGCAATGCACTGCGCGACCCGACACCCCATACAAACCGATGGGATGAACAAGATATAGTATTGATTGCTTATGGCGACTCTATTATTAAACACGATGATAGCGAATTTGCCGTATCGAGCCCAATGGAGGCACCGCTTAAAACACTACACAGGTTTATAAAAGAGCAATGTGATATGCAGTTAAATGCGCTGCATATATTGCCATTTTACCCGTACAGCTCAGACGAAGGCTTTGCCGTAATGAACTACGTGCAAGTGAACGAGTCCTTGGGTGATTGGGGAGATATTCAAAATATCGCTAAAGATGTAAAGCTAATGGCGGATTTGGTTATTAACCATTGCTCAAGCAGAAGTGTATGGTTTGAGAACTTTTTAAATGATTTACACCCGGGTAAAGACTATTTCAAAACGGCCAGCTTAACGGATGATTTAAGCCAAGTTGTTCGCCCGCGAACCTCATCATTATTAAATACTGTAACTACGCCAAGCGGCGAAAAGCACGTGTGGTGTACCTTTAGTCACGATCAGGTTGATTTTGATTTTGCAAACCCCGAGGTACTTAAAGAGTTTGTGGGAATAATTCGCCATTATTTAGACAATGGCGTGCGTTTATTTAGACTTGATGCGGTCGCATTTTTGTGGAAACAGCTTAATACAAGTTGTATTAACTTGCCGCAAACACATGAAGCCGTAAGGCTAATGCGAACACTTATTGAGCACGCAGAGCCGAGCGTAGTTATAATTACCGAAACCAATATTCCAAATCAAGAAAACTTGTCTTATTTTGGTAATGCCAACGAAGCGCACAGTATTTATAACTTTGCACTGCCGCCTTTATTGCTTCATACATTACTTAGTGGCGATAGCACTGCAATTAAGCATTGGATGATGAGCATGCCACCTGCGCAAAATGGTACGGCATACTTTAATTTTATAGCCTCGCACGATGGAATAGGGCTCAGACCAATTGAAGGTTTATTGCAACCCAGTGAAGTGGCGTCACTTGTAAGTACCACTATGCAATTTGGTGGTCGTGTATCAATGCGAACCAGTAACGATGGAACGCATACACCGTACGAGCTAAATATTGCTTTATTTGATGCTCTCCAAGGGACGCACAATGGCCCAGATAAGTTTGGCCTGGAGCGGTTTATGTGTGCTCACGCAATTATGTTTGCGCTTGAAGGTATCCCAGGGCTTTATATTCATAGTTTGTTGGGTACAACTAACGATTACGAACGCTTTGAAAATTCACAGCATAACCGTGCTATTAATCGCCATCGGTGGCAAGAGTCAAAGCTACTGGCGGCAATTGGTGAAAAGTACAGTCATCATCATAAAGTGTTTAACGGCATAAAAAGTTTATTGGCAGTACGCAAAAAGCAAAGTGCCTTCCACCCAAATGCTACACAGTTTACGCTGCATTTAGCGGGGGGATTATTTGGTTTTTGGCGACAAAGTATAGACAGACGCCAAAGCATATTTTGTGTTTATAACATTAGCGATAAACCACAAACACTTACATTAGCCGACTTAAACTTAATTAACACCCAAAAGTGGTTTGATTTGGTGGCAGATAAAACGATTGAAGAAAGCCAATTAACAATAGAGCTAGAACCATACCAAAGCGTGTGGCTGAGTAATATTAAATAAGCTTTAACTCATTATAAAAGTCTGCAAATGCAGGCTTTTTTATTGTCTAAACGTTGTAGTTACTTACTGTAAAGCCCCTTTACAGCACTTAACGGTTCACTATATCTGTTGAGTTACTTTTATGAGCATAATTGATACAATTAGCCTTCTTTTATTTATAGGGTTGTTCATGAAATATTTCTTATTAAATATTGCGTTATTATTTAGCTCATTGGTTTTAGCCGAGGAACCAGTCGATCTTGAAATAAATATGAAAAATACGGGCCTTGCGTATAAACAAGCCGTACAGGCAACTCAACTTAGTGAATTTAATACTGCGATTGATGAATTTATAAAGCTAGTAAAAGTAAGTAAAACAGGTAAGTTTTACAAAAAACCTGAGCAGTCATTGCAGGGCCTTGATAAAGTAATTGCCCAAGCTGAGCTTGCAAAAAAAGCAGCGAATGAGCAGGGTCTAAGTGCAGCAAAAGAACCGTTAAAAAATATAGATAATTTACGTAAAAAATATCATGAGCTACATGAGCCTCCAGGGTTCTTTGAATTACTGTTCGGTTCATAAACCTAAACTATATGTATCTTTAGTCGCTACTTTTAAGCTAATTGCGTTAAAAGTATCTGCAGTAATAAATATAAGGAAACACAATGGAAATTTCAGTTTCAATGTTAGAAGGCCAAAAGCAAAGCGCTAAATTTGGCGACCTAGAAGTAATCAGCGATCAAAGTGTAAACGCTGGTGGCAACGCAGAGCATCCAGAACCGTTTGATTACTTTTTAGTAAGTATGGTTTTATGTGCAGGTTTTTATGCACGTAAATTTTGTGAGCAGCGTGATATTTCAACGCAAGGTATGACGCTTACTCAAAATAATGAAAATGTAGATGATAACGGTAAAAAGTTATTTTCAATTGAAATTAACCTACCAGACGGTTTTCCTGATAAATATAAAAAGGCGCTTATTGCAGCCGTTAATACCTGTACGGTAAAAAAAGTAATTCAGGCAGTGCCAGAGTTTTCAGTAGTGGTAAAATAATCCTCCCTAAATTAGGTAGCTTTAACAGGCTACCTAATTATGTATAGTGCTCCACGGCTTAACTTATTTCTTTTTCATTCCTTGTACTGCTTTAAAGCGTGGGTTGTTTTTACAAATTACAAATACACGACCTTTGCGCTTTACAATTTGACACCCCGGGCGTTGCTTGGCGCTTTTTAGAGAGCTTAATACTTTCATACCTTTTCCTTTTTAACAGTCGATAAACTTTTAAAACGACGGTTAAACTGCGCAACACGGCCATCTGTAGCAACGGTTTTTTGCTTGCCTGTATAAAATGGGTGTGAGTCACTTGATACGTCAATAGGTACATATGGATAAGTATTACCGTCTATTTCTACTGTGCGGCCTGTTTTAATGGTTGAGCCAATAATAAAGTAAGAATCGGCGGCAGTATCGTGAAAAGCAACCACTTGGTAATCAGGATGAATATTTGGTTTCATAATACGCCTCAATAAATGATATGTGATAATATATCATTTTAATTTAACGTATTTATTCTTTCATTGCAAATTATTTAAATGCTCCCCAAAAGGGGCGTAATTGCTGGCTATTTGTGCAAACAAATCAAAAAATAAGCACTTGAATTAAAAATGCTGGCTATTGGCGTTTAGGCTGTTATAACTATATTTAAGAGTTAAAACGTTAACAAATACGGTTATAAAGTTATTACAGAGGTTATGTATGAGTGACGCAACACAACAACAAGAACAAATTGACCAAGGGGTGATGGAAACCCTAAGAGAGCGCGACCACAGTACCTTGGCGCAACAAGTAAATCCGTTAACCTGCAACCACAATGATATTGTAGAGTTACTAGCAAGGTATATGGCACTTAGTGAGCAAGAAGATGATGAGCTGTTTGATACTTGGTTTGATAACCTAACTAAAGAGCAACATACTGTTTTAAAAGTATTTGAAGTTTACCGTGGACAATATGAGCACCAAAATTAAAGTGTTTATTTTTGTGAGGATGCCAAATCCAGTGGTTATTTAAATAAAACTAAATAGCCACTACTACTTTTTAACTAGAAAGTAGTAATGTTGTATCAACCACTACTCCCACCTGTTTTCATCATAATTTTTTGCGGATTTAATCATATCTTTATTTAAGTACGACTTACTGATATTCATAAGTATTTATTGCTATTTTAAGGTAATGTTCTAGTTTTAATAGACAGACTGTTTATAATTTAAATAAGTTTATGGGTTATATACTCGAAAATATTCGCTCCCATTTCGTAATTCATAAAACACTTAAAATTAATTGAGCTTTAATGATTAAACCTGATATCCCAAGTAACGAAGCAGAGCGATTACATGCGTTAAAAACATTAAAAATTCTAGATACGTCGCATGAAGAGCGCTTTGATCGTGTTACTCGTATTGCCAAGCGTATGTTTAATGTTTCTATTTCATTGGTTACTTTAATTGACGAAGACCGCCAATGGTTTAAATCTAGGCAGGGGCTTGATGCGCCTGAGCTTCCTCGCGAAACCTCATTTTGTGGCCATACCATAAATCAAGACGAGCTCTTAATAATCCCAGATACAGCCCAAGATAAAAGGTTTTTTGATAACCCTTTTGTTGCAGGCGATCCTAAAGTACGCTTTTATGCCGGCTTTCCTTTAAAATTAAGGCAAGGGGTTATTATAGGCACTTTATGCCTTGCCGATAATAAACCTAGACACCTTAATGATGAAGAAAAACAATTACTAAGAGATTTAGGCACGTTGGTTGAGCAAGAGATTCAATCAATTCAACTAGCCACAATTGACGAGTTAACAAGAATCTCTAACCGGCGTGGCTTTTTGAACCTTGCTGAGCATACGCTAAATGTATGTAGGCGAAACAAAGTATCAATGTCGTTTATATTGTTTGATCTTAATAAATTTAAACAAATTAATGATGTTTATGGACACCACGAAGGCGATTTTGTATTGAATAAATTTGCGCAAATTATGCTTAGTTCATTTTGTGATTGTGAAGTAATAGGCAGACTTGGCGGAGATGAGTTTGTAGTAATGCTAAGTGATTTAGATGAAACAAAAGCTGAGTTTGTTTTACAAAGGTTTGCGGATGCAATTGCGCATACCAATAATACCTTAAATAAGCCATACAAAATTGATTACAGTGTAGGGGTAACACACTTTAAATACGATACAGGTAAATCGGTTGAGGATATGATTCAAGATGCTGATGTTGCCATGTATCAGCAAAAAAAGCAGCAATCACTTTAGTGAGCTATTTAGTTTAATTGCTGCTTGAACTTCACTTAACTTCCTCATGCTAGTACGAATCTTATAATAGGTAGTTATTGGCTATTGCAGTCATTTTTTGCAGAGGGTGATGCTAAAGACACATTTGGTTGCCAAATCCTGTCCCATATTTTATGAAGATTGCTTAAGTTTGGTCTTTGACTTATTTTTTCAAAGTTACCAATGCTCACCTCTGAATTATTTTTTTGACCCACTACAAAATTAAACACATAGTTGCACTCCATCCCCATACGTAAATCAGAAAGTACAATACTGCTTTGCTGTTGGCGCACCGAATAAAACCCTTTAGTAAACCACTGCAAGCGTTTTATAGCCCATTCATCGCTAATATTATTTAACAATGAAGGCGTTGTTTGATAAGGCGTTAATGTAACATCGCTGGGCGCGTCAAATACTGATGCATAACCTTCGTAGTATTGTCCGTCAGACATCACAACAATACGCCACAGCAAAGTGGTTAGCGGGGCAGGCGTACTAATATACGCATTTACTGGTATTTGCCTGTTGTTGAGTGCAGTTTTTACCTTCTCATCAATATTTACTTTTAAAATTAAAGCGCAAAATAAATATAAGCTACTTAAAACTAAGGCCGCTGCATTTATACGATAAGCCGTTGCTGCTTGTATTTTGGGTATTAGCGTACATATTACGCCAATTAATAAAGGAAGCGTGTAAGCGGGGTCAATAATAAACACACTAGAAACCGCAAAGGGGTACTCAGTAAAAGGCCAAAGTAATTGTGTACCGTATACCGTTAGGCTGTCTAATATGGCATGTGTAGATAAACTTAAAAATACTAGCCAAAACCAGCGCACTTTATAAGTTTTCATTCCGGTGTGTATTTTTAATATTAGCCATACAATGAGCGGGCTAATTAATAAATGTATTAATAACGAATGACTAAAGCTACGGTGATAAGTAAATGCTTCTACAGAGCCACCATAAGGCAAAAATACATCTAAATCAGGGAGTGTGCCTAAAATTGCTCCCCATAAAACGGCTTTTCGACCTATTTTATTGCCTAATACCGCATAACCTACAGCACTACCTAATGCTACCTGCGTTAAAGAATCCATTTTGATTAATACCTTTAATTACGACTTTTATTATTTATACTTTTTGATTATTCAAAAGCGTCAAAAAATAATGTGGAATATTTGATAAGCACATCAATGCCCAAAATTTATAAACTAAGCCTGGGTTTTATAAAATCTAAAAATGCTGTAATGCGAGACGATACCGCACTGTTTTTATAATATACGGCTTGTACAACCTCTCGGTTATTAGGTGAGCTAACTGCACTGGGTAACACTTCAACTAATTTACCTGTTTTTAGGTCATTGCCAATCATAAAGTGAGAAAGTAGCGCAACGCCTTGGTTTGCAATACATAGTTGGCGCACTGTTTCGCCGCTGCTTGCGCTAAGCGAAAACGTAAATAAAGCGGGCTTTACTAACGGCCAAGTGTTTAATTTAGGGGAGTCACTAAAACCAATTATCTTGTGATTTTGTAAGTCATCTATTTGCGTAATTGCTGTGTTGTTTTTTATATATTCTGGGCTGGCTACAATACGTAACTGACTGCTGCCGAGTTTACGAGCATGTAAATTTGAGTCTTTTAAATCACCAATGCGTATGGCTAAATCGGTTTTATGTTCAAGTAAATCAATAATGCTGTCGTGCGAAGTTATATCAAGCGTTATGTGAGGGTATTGCTTGGCAAATTCGCCAATTAAAGGCGTAAGTTGGTGCAATACAAAAGGGCTTGCAGCATCTATTCGCAACTTGCCACTTGGCGCTTGTTTTAAAAGCTTTATGGCTTCTTCACCAGTATAAAGCGTATTTAATCCTTCGCGCGCATATTTTATAAAAGTATGGCCCTCTTCGGTAAGTTCTAATCGGCGTGTTGTTCTGTTTAGTAAAGTGCATTGCAATGTATTTTCAAGGCGTGATACAGCTCGCGACACTTTAGCCACCTGTTGATCGAGCAAATTAGCCGCCCCGGAAAAGCTTCCGCAATCGACTACCGTTATAAACGTTTCTAAATCTTCAGTTTTTGAATGAACAGCCATAAGTATACCAACACCATCTTTGCATTATTAACAAAAGTATTTTGTCACTAATGCTATTTTTTGCAAACGATATTTTAGCCAAACTACATTCTTCAAATATTAATGAGGATATAACTATGCCATTGGCTTTGTGGGCGCTTACCTTAAGCGCATTTGCAATAGGAACAACTGAGTTTGTAATAGTGGGATTAGTACCCACCATTGCAAACGACTTAGGCGTAAGCCTACCTTCAGCAGGTTTGCTTGTAAGTTTATATGCGGTTGGCGTTGCCATTGGTGCGCCGGTGCTAACAGCTTTAACGGGTCGTTGGAATCGTAAAGTGGTACTAATAAGCTTAATGGGCTTATTTGTTTTAGGTAACTTACTTGCATGGCAAGCGCCAAGTTACGAAACATTAATACTTGCGCGCATTTTAACGGGGCTTGCCCATGGTGTGTTTTTTTCAATCGGATCGATGATTGCCACAAGTCTAGTAAGCAAAGACAAAGAAGCGAGTGCAATAGCCATTATGTTTACCGGGCTTACTGTAGCACTCGTAACTGGTGTGCCACTAGGTACATGGATTGGACAACACTTTGGTTGGCGTGCAACGTTTTTAGTTGTGTCGGTATTAGGTTTAATTGCATTAATCGGCAGCTCTATTTTAGTACCAAAAAACTTAAAACAATCAATACCAGCCACGTTTAAAGAGCAACTACAAGTAATCGTAAAACCGCGTTTATTACTCGTATATTTAATGACGATATTGGGCTATGGCGGCACGTTTACAGCGTTTACTTATTTAGCACCTATTTTAGAGCAACAAACAGGTTTTGCGCCTTCGGCTATTGCCTTAATAATGCTTGTTTACGGTGTATCGGTAGCGGTAGGTAATATTTGGGGTGGAAAGTTGGCCGACAAACGCGGCCCAATTAGTGCACTGAGCATTATATTTAGCGCTTTGAGTATTATTTTACTGATATTTACCTTTACGATGGAATCAAAAATTGCTGCTGTACTTACTATTTTAGTATGGGGCGCATTTGCTTTTGGTAATGTGCCAGGCTTGCAACTTTATGTAGTAAAGCAAGCGCAAAAGCACACGCCCAATGCGGTAGATGTTGCATCAGGTTTAAACATAGCCGCGTTTAATATTGGTATTGCACTTGGCTCAATTATTGGTGGTAGCGTAGTAGAGAACATGACCCTGCAAGATACAGCATGGATAGGCGCCGTTATCTCTGTTTTAGCACTTGGTGTTACACGCTACAGCGGTATGCTTGATAAACGTGAAATTCAGCAAGCATAAAGTATCTTCTGTTAACCTTGAAACTAAAATTAATGACCTCATACCTGTTATGAGGTCATAGATTTTTAAGTGACAGTCGTAATAAGAAGTAAAAGGTGTATTTCGTAAAACTTTTAAAAGTTTGTATTTTTAACCGATTATTTTATAAGGATAAACCATGACAAAACGTGTAATAGAAATGCCAGAACTAGGTATGGGAACATTCCGCTTAGAGGGCGACACTGCCTATAACTCAGTAAAAATGGCGCTCGAAGTTGGGTTTCGCCATATTGATACCGCACAAATTTATGGCAACGAAGAGCAAGTAGGTCAAGCCATAAAAGATAGTAATATTCCGCGCAGTGAAATATTCTTAACCACCAAAGTGTGGAATAACAAATTAAATAAAAGCGACTTTATCCCAAGCGTTAAAAAGTCACTTGAAAAGCTACAAGTTGATTCTGTCGACTTACTGCTAATTCATTGGCCATCGCCTGCTAACGACGAGCCAATGAGTGAATACCTCACTGAATTACTAAAAGCGAAGCAGCTTGGTTTAACTAAGCACATTGGCGTATCAAACTTCACCATTGCAAACTTAAATGAAGCAATGCAAACACTTGACTCGCGTGAAATATTTACCAATCAGGTTGAGGTTCACCCATATTTAACTAATACTAAATTGCGTGCATTTTGTGCTCAGCACGATATACATGTGACAGCGTACATGCCATTTGTAGTAGGCAAAGTACTTAAAGATCAAACCATTATCGACATTGCTAAAAAGCACGATGCAAGTCCAGCACAAGTTGTTTTAGCATGGGTTAACGCAAGCGGCATGACGACAATTCCATCATCAACTAAGCGCAAAAACTTAGAAGATAACTTTAACGACCACGTTAAATTAGATGATGAAGACATAGCCCGCATTGATGGTCTAGATTTTGGCGACCGCCAAGCAACACCAGACTTTGCGCCGCAGTGGGATCAGTAAACTTACCTCAAACGCAAAGTTAAACTAAATATTTTAAGGTGTAGATTATCTACACCTTAACTTTTTTAAAAGGAATACACATGTTAACGGTTATAGCTGCACTGTCGTGCAAAAATATTGATGCAGATGTGATGCTTACAGCACTTGAAAACTTACAAAAGTCATCGCGCCAAGAAGTAGGGTGCTTACGTTATGAACTATCGGTAAAAAGTGATGATGAACATACTGATTACGTTGTTAGCGAACAGTGGGCGTCTGATGAGCACTTTGAAGCGCATAAAAACGAGCCACACTTTAAAGCGTTTGGTACGCAAGTTACTGGACTTTTAACCAATAGTAGTATTGATGTATATAAATCAATTGGTTAAATTCTTTTTATAGTGCCTTTTATGGTACGTATTAAAATACTTAGCTAAATTACATGTCATAAAGTAAATATTCAAATAGGTGCTGTTAACCTACATCACCTTTTATTCTTACACCCCAACCTGCCTAAATACCCAACTTCGCCAATATCAATGAAACCTATTAGGACTCTTTTTTGTTAATTCGCATTCGTAGTGCGTCGTAATCAAAAGTGGTTTATAACTTTATTAAAGTCGTTTTGGTATCACAACCCACTCTAATAAATAGCCTATTTAATTTGTTGTTTACATTAAAGTTCTCTGGTGTAAATTATAGAAATATAATATGGCATTTTAGTCAGCCGTAAATAGTTCGAGTGGTACTGAATAAGAGACTCAAAATAGCAAACTATTTATATATTTTTTGTGTGTTATATTTTTAGAGCTGAGTTAAATAAACTTATAACGGAGACATGGGTATGGAAATTAATAAATCTAATCAATCATTCTTATTTTTGTAATTCCTTTATTAACTGCGTATTTTGGATCAAAAGTTATATTTCACTTATTTTCTTTTGAGTATCTTGTGTTTACAGATACTTTTGACATTCTAAAGCTACTCATTGATATTGGTGTATTTGGAGTGTTGTTCTATATTAGTTCGCTGGGCGTTGGTTATGTCATCAGAGCTAAAACATAAGTTTTTAATCATTAGCGGGTAAATTGCTAGCTAAAAAATCACAGCCAATAAAGCCTTAACAGCTTTAAACTGTATAATTTATATGGAGATAATAATGAAAAAATTAATCGCAATAGTAGCGTTGTTAGGCTTTGCTTCATTTGCACAAGCTAATGATAGTTTTGTAGTGAATGCTAAATTTTATGATAATAAAAACTTAATTGGTTCACCTATTTTAGTAGTAAATTCAAACGAAGAGGCGTCAGTTTCAGTTGATAATTCGTATAGTTTTGCTCTTACAGTAACGCCAATTGATGATTCTACTGTTAGTTTAGCAACTGACCTAAAACTAGGTGGAAAACATATGGCTCCCTCTTTAGTTGTTGAACTAGGCAAAGAAGCAAGTATCAATATTGATGGTAAAGAGCTGTCAGTTTTAGTAAGCAAATCAAGCAGCTAATAAGTTAAAAACTAGGAATATAATTAATGAGCAAACTCAAGAAATGAAATAGTAAAATATGGAGTCTCTTTTGGTACGGCCCTAGCAATTGCTATTTCATGGAGTGCTAATGAGTCTGTGTTATGGGCAATTTTGCACGGTTTTTTGTCTTGGTTTTATGTTATTTGGCATGTAATTACGCGATAAGTATTTTCGCGTGTGCACTCATTGATTATGTAGATTGCGGTCAATGTTAATACTCGAGCAATTACCATCTAAAACTATTAAGTCAAAAAAATAAAAGGAATAATTAATAATGAAAGGTGCTGGTGGAAGCTCTGGTGGTATTGGGCATTTTTTTATTGGTTTAATTATGATGTGCGGTGGCTTTTATATGCTGCTAAACGCAATTTCGGTGACCTCTAATTTTGGACTAAGTTCTCGCATTTATAGTGTTAATGCTTTAGGTGGCTTTGGCGTTACAGGCGGCATGGTTATGATCCCATTTATTTTTGGTGTAGGTCTGATTTTTTATAATTCTAAAAATATTTTAGGTTGGGTGCTATCTCTAGGTTCGTTAACCGCACTCATATTTGGCGTTATATCGAGTGTTCGATTTAGTATGCGAACTATGACGTCGTTTGATTTGATTGTTATTATAATTTTAGCGTTTGGCGGCTTAGGGCTATTTTTACGATCGCTTAAATCTATTGATACTTAAATAATTACCACGCTTTGTTTTAAATACAATTTTAATTATAGGCATTTAACATGATGTTCTAATGCCTAAGCTAATACATTAATAATGTAATCCTTCCTATTTACTGTTTAACCAGTAACGTATTTTAAAGAGATTTATGTGAACAACTCAATACAGCTAAAACTAATTGCTACTCATCTATTAGCACAAAGAGAAGAAAACCCAGCGCGTTCAAACTTTCCTAAAGAGTTAGTACTATACTCGACTGGCGATGCGATAGAAGTACAAAAGCTGATGATTTATTTAAATGATCAAACGGTATATGGCTGGAAGTGTATGCTGCCTTTAGATAATGGCTCAATTATATTAGCGCCTCTTTTACATGCACCTATAAAACAAGCTGAAAATTGCCCACTGTATACAACAAACAATAAAGCGCTTGTTGAACCAGAAATTGCATTTATTTTGCAAAGCGATTTACCAAGTAATAAGACCTATAAAAATGAAGACGTGGATACTGCATTTGCCAGCGCCCACTTGGCACTTGAGCTTATCCAAAAAAGGTTTGATGAAGACACTCCAAGCACGCACATTGAAAAGCTGGCCGATGGCCTATCTAATCAAGGCGTGTATTTAGGCCCGCAAATAGATAAAGCCAAAGCGTATAACGCAAGTACTGTAAATATTAACGTTAAGCAAACTGAGCTGGAGTTAAACCTAGCAGGTGTGCATCCTGCAGAACTTGCGCAGCTTCCACTTTATTGGGCAGTTAATTACTTATCAGCAAAGGGAATTAACTTAAAAGCAGGGCAAGTGTTTATAACTGGTTCTTACTGTGGCGTAGTTGAGCTTAATACTAATGAGCAAACATGTATTACATATGAAGATTTAAATTCATTTAATGTGACATTTTTATCCCATTAAGCGAAGTATTCATTTTAACGGTCATAATAAAACAACCCACTAATTAGTGGGTTGTTTTTATTTGGCTAAATTTTAATTATTTGATTTTAGAGAGTAGTGCAGGATTTATTACGAGATTTCGTACGCCGTGGGCATGATCTTCATTAAAGGTGTTACTTTCACACCATTTACCAACACTGTTTATATCAACCTTTGCTACTTTTGGTTTAACTGACCATGTTACTTGAAAAGGAGAGCCTGCTTCGTTGTAACTCGGGCCAGTAGTTGAACCGCTATAAACAACAGGTTTACCCGTATTTGTCGGTGTAGCAATAGCTTGATAGTAACCATTAACAGATGACACGGCGCTTATTTGAGCAAAATCAAGTGCGTTAGCATCGTTTACTAATACATATACTTGAGCTTCAACACGTAGTTGCGGATTTTTAATCGAATCACTTAAACAACTCCCCAAGGTAGGGCCTGGTTTTACAATTGCTGACGTATGAACGTTATGCACCTCAATGGTATCGCCAACTAAAAGCGCGCCGTGATCGCTCGGACAAATTTCAATTTTTGCTGGTTTACTTTCACTTTTAGTTAAAGAGCCTGAATATAAGTAGCCACTTTTAAAGCCTTTTCCATTACCATTTCCTGCATATTTGCTAAATTCGCCACCGGCGTGTTCAGCATTTTTATGAAAGTGTATATTACATAAATTCATATTTGATGAAGTTGGGGCATGAGAGAAAACTGCCGTGTTTTCGCCTTTATAATTATCAATATTGCGTGGAGATTGTGGCCCAAAACCTTTATTAGCGGTGTTTTTAGCAAGCGCTGCACGCTGTATTTTTATTATGTCGTCATTTACTATTTCGTGGTTAGCTTTAGCTAGTGTATTAAAAGACAGGATAGTGATTACAGCAGAAATTACACTTATTTGTGTTTTGATTGTCATCGAGTCAGTGCCTTTAAATTATATTTTGCGTAACAATTAAGTTAACAGCTCTTGTTTTTCGTCAAATAATCCTAAAATAATTAAACTAATGCAAAACTATTTAATAGATAAATCGTATTTTAAAATAAGTGCATCTATATAGCGGGTGCGTAATGTATGTTGTTTTTCATGATCGGCGCCATGCCCTAGCGCTTTGTTTAAAAGCTTTATGGCGGGGTGTAATAGCGCTCTTTCTTCTTGGTTTAAACTCGCTTTACTGCGCAGTTCTGTAATGTCGTCAACTAGTAGCCTGCCAATATCTACCGAGACTATTTCATCTATTAATCCATTTTGAGTAAGTACGCCATATTTACTGCATAAAAACTGTTGCCAAACTTGCTGTAAGTGCTCGTCTATTTCACAGCCAAATAGCTCTTCGCTAAACGTAAATCCTTGCTGAGCGAGTTTAGTTAGGCTTGCAGTATATTGCTGCGCAAAATAATTAAAAGCATGGCTTGATGATTCTATTTTTTGTTTTAAAAGACCTTGCCCCCAATTAACACAGCCGCGCGGATAATAGTCGTCATATTCTTCGCATTCATACAAACCCGAATATGAGCTGCAGCTAAGTTGACTTTTAATACAGTAACTTGGTTTGGGGAACACACTTCGCTCTTGCCAAGCTAAAAGTGTATCTGCATCTATGTTTAATGCTTGGCACAGTTCATCGGTGTTATAAAAATGAGTTGCTAAGTAGTCAGATAAACGCATAAAGCCTCTGGTATCGTTAAAATAAAACACTGTTTATATATACAGTTATTCATTTTGTATTACCAAACTCAATAACACAAGCGATTTTATAATTAAATGTGCGCTTATACCTCCAAAAATACCGGCAAGTATGTTACAAATAGCGCAAGTTTTATAAATAATGAATTTTTATGCGCACCCTAGAGAAAATTAAACAAGCAAGCCTTATTACAGCTATTAAAACGCCATATTTAGCAAACGGTGAAATTGATCTCGCAAAGTACGATGAACTCGTTGAAATACAAATTGCAGCGGGCGTTGATGGCATCGTAGTCGGTGGCACAACAGGCGAAGGCCAGTTAATGAACTGGGAAGAGCATTTAATGCTTATAGCGCACAGTGCAAACAAATATGGTGACAAACTGGTTATTGTTGGTAATACCGGTAGTAACAACACCCGTGAAGCGATTAAAGCAACTAAATATGGCTTTGCCAGCGGTATGGATGCAGCACTGCAAATTAACCCATATTACGGACGTACGTCAATCGCGGGTGTTAAAGAGCACTTTAAACGCGTACTTGATATTGGACCTGCCTTTATTTACAACGTAGCAGGTCGCACAGGTCAAGACCTAACACCTGATATTATTGAACCATTAGCACAGCATTCGAACCTAATTGGTATTAAAGAATGTGGCGGCAATGAGCGCATTGCACACTATGAGCAGCAAGGCATTGCGTGTTGGTCTGGTAACGACGATGAAGCACACGACGCTCGTCATATACACAAAGCTCACGGTGTTATTTCGGTTACTTCTAACCTTATTCCTGGGTTGTTTCGCCAATTAATGGATACTAAAAATGATGAGTTAAATACGTCATTACAACCATTAATGAACTGGTTGTTCTGTGAGCCAAACCCTATTGCTATTAACACTGCGATGATGATGACAGGTGCAGTAAATCCAGTATTTAGATTACCGTATTTACCGCTTAGTGATGAGCAACAAAAAGTAGGTTTGCCATTAATAAATGAGCTTAACGAACGTGAAGTTGTCGGTGGTAAAGCACAGTTATTAAAACAAAATGAGGTATTAACGCTTTCTTGAGTTGATAATCAATATTTTAATGACTTAACAAACTAATTTTTAGCTTTTAATCCAGTTTAAAGCTAACTGTTGACTCGTTTTTGCTGTATAATTTGCGACCCTTGATAATGTGGCCGTAGGTTATACAGCATGAATTTTAAATCTTTTAGTTTCGCTCCTGAAATCATCCAGGCGTTGGACGAACTTAACTATCACACTCTTACGCCCATTCAGCGCGCAGCAATCCCTGCTGTTCGTAAAGGTAAAGACGTTTTAGCCAGTGCACAAACTGGTACCGGCAAAACTGCCGCGTTTGCTTTACCTATCATCCAAAAATTGGTTGAGTCTGAACTCAGCACAACGAATGCACCTCATGCGTTAGTACTTGCGCCAACGCGTGAACTTGCAGAACAAATTGCAAATAATTTTAGAGATTTTGCAAAGCATACATCACTTAAAGTCGTTAGTTTATTTGGTGGTGTTAGTACCGCCGGCCAAGCAAATGCTTTAAAAGAAGGTGTTGATATTGTTGTTGCAACCCCAGGTCGTTTATTTGATCATATTCGCTTAGGTAACTTAAGCCTTGCAAGTGTAAAACACCTTGTTCTTGATGAAGCCGACCGTATGCTTGATATGGGCTTTATTGAAGACATGCAAAACGTGATTAAAAGCTGTGCAGAAGAGCGCCAAATTTTACTTTTCTCTGCTACTTTCCCTGCAGCAATTAAACAATTTGCATCTAAAGTATTAAAACAAGCTGAAATAGTGCGTGTTGATCAAACTAACAGTACAGCAAGTACTGTTGAGCATGTTGTTTACCCTGTTGAGGAACGTCGTAAGCAAGAACTACTTTCTGAATTGATTGGTAAGAAAAACTGGCAACAAGTGCTTGTATTTGTAAACATGAAAGAAACAGCTGACGAGCTTGTTAAAGAGCTTAACCTTGATGGTATTCCGGCAGGCGTTTGCCACGGTGACAAATCTCAAGGTAACCGTCGTCGTGCTTTACGTGAATTTAAAGAAGGCAAAGTACGTGTATTAGTAGCTACAGAAGTGGCTGCTCGCGGTATTGATATTGATGGTTTACCTCGTGTTATTAATATTGATTTACCTTGGCTTGCAGAAGATTACGTTCACCGTATTGGCCGTACAGGTCGTGCTGGTCGCCAAGGTCAAGCAATCTCATTTGTTAGCCGCGAAGAAGAAAACACTTTGTTTGAAATTGAAACGCTAATTGGCCAAAAAATCAAACGTGTATATTTAGAAGGTTACGAAGTAAGTAATCGTGAAGTACTCATTGATAAAATTGGTAAAAAACCAGCGCATTTGCGCCGTACACGTTCTAACAAGTTATCAGGACAAGCAACCGGTGAAGCGAGAGCTGTAAATCGCTCACGTATTTCAAGTGTTCGTAAAAGCTTAAAAGGCGAAAAACTGTCACTTAAAAAGTCATAGTTAACGCCATTTAGTTTAAAAAAACCTGAGTTTACTCAGGTTTTTTTGTGCCCGGTGATAACACCTCATCAATAATATTTGCATATAAATAAGCCGCTTGCTCGTCCTCTTTATTTGCTATTATGGACAAACCAACCGGTAAGCCACTTACTTTTCCGACCGGTAGGGTTATGTGCGTTGTGCCTGCAATAGCAGATAACGAACTACTACTGCCATTAAAATTATCTCCATTAACTAAGTCTGTTTTCCAGGCGGGTGATACTGTAGGCGCTATAACAATATCAAGCTTGTTGTTTTTATATACATTAACAATGGCTGTCGTTGCTAAAGTGCGATAGCGTTCTTTAGTCTCTTGGTATTTTTGTTTGTTATTTAAATCAATAGCCTGCGATTGAACTAGTATATCTTGCTCAAAGTGGGGCATTTCTGTTTTTTTATTTTGAATATTAAAATTAATAAGTGCTTTTAGGCTTTTAACAGCTACTTGTGCGGGAGTGCTTGCGAGGTAGTGATTAATTTCGGCTTTAAAGTCGTAAAGTAAAATATAGTATTCATCAACAAATAGCGTATCTAAGTTATCAGTAATATCTACATTAATAACAGTGTGCCCAGCCTGTTTTAATGCTTGTAACTGCTTGGCATAAAGGCGCTGCGTTTCAATTGTAAATTTATCGCTAGGCAGTGCACCAATAATAAGTGACGATTTTGATTTTATATTACCTGTTTTTAATTCAAACCCTGTAGTTGTTGCATCAAGGGAGTCCTCACCTTGCAAAATCGACAAAACCAGCAATGCATCTTTAAGTGAATGCGCCATCGGCCCTACTGAATCTTGACTGCTAGAAAGAGGCACTACACCTGAGCGTGATACTTGGCCCATACTCGGCTTTATTGCATAAACTCCATTTACTGAGGCAGGGCATGTAATTGAACCATCTGTTTCAGTCCCTAATGCTATAGGCGCAAAGTTAAGCGCGACTGCCACAGCAGAGCCTGAGCTAGAACCACATGGGTTACGTGTTACATCGTGCGCATTATGTGTTTGTCCGCCTACGGCACTCCAGCCTGAAGATGAATAGGATGAACGAAAATTTGCCCACTCACTTAAATTAGCTTTACCTAAAATTATAGCGCCCGCATTACGTAGTTGTTTAACAACAAAAGCATCATTATTAGTAACGTTATTTTTAAGTGCTAAAGAGCCAGCCGTTGTAGGAAGTGTGCCTTTCGTTTCTATATTATCTTTAAGAAGTACAGGTATTCCGTGTAATGGACCTGCCCACGTGCCTTTGGTGGCAAGTTCATCTAACGTTTTAGCTTGAGCAATCGCTGTAGGCTCTAAACTAATAACCGCATTATAGTGTGGATTAAGTTTATTAATTCGGTCTATGTAATTTTGGGTGAGTTGCTGTGCATTAATAGAATTATTTTTATATGCACTGTGAATTTCATCGATGGTTTTTAGTTCTTGTGCCTTAGCGTTAAAAATTGCTAATACACTAAGCAACGAAAAGGTAAATGTTTTGATCATTGTTGAAGTGCTTGAGGTGTTATTATTTTCTATATATTTAGCACAAAAAAACCTCACAAAGTGAGGCTTTTCGATAAACAGCTTAAAAAAGAGGTTTAAGCGTTTTCTAACATAGACAGTGCGACCGCTTCAGCTGCTTTAATACCATCAATACCCGCTGATAAAATACCGCCCGCGTAACCTGCGCCTTCACCTGCAGGGTAAAGCCCTTTGGTGTTAATACTTTGGAATGTTTTATCACGCTTAATACTAATAGGGGACGAAGTACGTGTTTCAACACCGGTTAATAAACCGTCGTTAGTTGAAAAACCACGAATTTGTTTATTAAACGCTGGTATCGCTTCGCGAAGAGCATCAATTGCAAATTGTGGTAACACTTTGCTCAAGTCAGTTAACTTAATACCAGGTGTGTAAGAGGGTTGTACTTCACCTAAGTCTGCTGATGATTTACCTTTTAAGAAATCTCCAATTAACTGGGCTGGTGCATCATAGTTGCTACCGCCAAGCTCATACGCTTGCTCTTCAAGTTTGCGTTGTAAGTCTATTCCAGCAAGTGGATTACCAGGGAAATCTTGCTCTGGTGATATACCTACCACAATAGCGCTGTTAGCGTTGCGCTCACTTCGTGAATATTGACTCATACCATTGGTAACAACACGGCCTTCTTCAGAGGTTGCCGCGACTACTGTGCCACCTGGGCACATACAAAAGCTGTAAACCGTGCGGCCATTGTCGCAATGATGCACAAGTTTATAATCGGCAGAGCCCAAAATTGGGTTTCCTGCATTTGTGCCAAAACGACATTCATCGATCATTGATTGTTTATGTTCGATTCTAAAACCGACTGAGAATGGCTTTGCTTCAACATAAATTCCTTTTTTGTGGATCATATCAAACGTGTCACGTGCGCTGTGGCCAACGGCTAATACAACATGGCGAGTGTTTAGCTGCTCGCCATTTGAAAGCGTTAAACCTGTTACTTGCCCGTCATCTAAATGAATATCGTCAACACGTGTGCTAAAGCGAATTTCGCCGCCAAGTTCTATTATACGAGCGCGCATTTTCTCAATCATGGTGACAAGTTTAAACGTACCAATGTGTGGCTTACTTACGTATAAAATTTCATCGGGTGCGCCTGCTTCTACAAATTCAGTAATGACTTTACGACCGTAATGTTTTGGATCCTTTACTTGGCTGTATAACTTACCGTCTGAGAATGTACCTGCGCCACCTTCACCAAATTGTACATTTGATTCGGTATTAAGTGTGCGTTTACGCCAAAAGCCAAACGTGTCTTTTGTACGTTCACGTACCTCTTTACCGCGCTCTAATATAATGGGATTAAAGCCCATTTGAGCAAGTAATAAGCCTGCAAATAAACCACAAGGGCCAAAACCAATAACAACAGGGCGCTCTGTTATATTTTCGCTGGCGTGGGCTACAAATTTATAGTTTGTGTCTGGCGCTACTTTTACATGTTGGTCTTTTTCAAATGCGGCGAGTAGCTCGGCTTCGTTATCAACTTCTATATCGAGTGTATAAATAAGTAAAATAGCTGATTTTTTACGTGCATCATAACCACGTTTAAACACATTAAAACTGTGCAATTGTTCAGGTTGGATTTTTAGTTTATTTACAATTGCTTGACCAATTGCGTCTTCGTCATGATCAAGTGGCAGCTTTATTTCGGTTAAACGTATCATTTATATCTCTTTTAGGTGTCATAGCGGGGTATTATTACCGCTCACAATAAGGGGATGTAGGGCACAACGAGTGTGCAAACATTAGGCGCGCATTTTACGTTAAAATAGCCTGATATGGCACTTATTTATTGTATTTTTGGGGTGGATGGGTATGATCCACAACTGTTGTTCAAAATCTTAGGTATTAAAATAGTATGGCGTTTGTTGTCACCGAAAATTGTATAAAATGTAAGTACACCGATTGCGTATCAGTGTGCCCAGCAGATGCATTTTTTGAAGGCCCTAATTTTTTAACAATTAGCCCGATTGATTGTATTGATTGTGGCTTATGTGTCCCTGAGTGTTCAGCTGATGCTATATATCAAGAAGATGAGCTACCAGAGTCTCAAAAAGAGTTTACTGAATTAAATGCTGAGCTTGCACTGGTCTGGCCGCGCATTACAGAGGTTAAACCTGCTCCAGAGGACGCTGATGTATGGAACGGCATAGACGATAAGCTTAAACTACTCGAAACATAATATATAACAATTAGTTACTCCTTTATCATTAAATAGTTAATTTTTCATTTCAAAGTATTAACAAATGTACCTGGATAAATTACAATCCTCAGCTTAAGTTGCTCCTTATGAGTAATTACAGTCTAAATGGATGTTTATGCAGTACTTTATAACTATAATAAAAAAGTTAACCTTCCTATTTTTAAGTTTTGCTTTATTACTTTCAAGCCTAGATGTAGCGGCTAAAAAACAGCAAGTATCCTTATCCCGTATTGATTCAAATATCACCGTTGATGGTGTTATGGATGAAGCGCACTGGCAAAGTGCAACACGTATATCTTTACTCTACCAAGATGAGCCTAACGAAAAAGGCACACCCCCTGTAAAAACTGATGCCTTTGTTTACGAAGATGGCACTAACTTATATGTTGCCTATGTTGCACAAGACCCAGACCCCACGCAAATTCGTGCATCACTTCGTGACCGCGATACGCTATGGGAAGACGACGTCGTTATTCTTGTTATTGATACATTTAATGATGAACGCAGTGGTTATGAATTCCATGTGAACCCGCTGGGTGCGCAAGGCGATATACGAATGACCGACACCGATGGGTGGAGCTCTGATACCTCATGGAATGCTATTTGGGATAGCGCAGGACAAATTAACGAACAAGGTTATGTTGTTGAAATGCGTATTCCTTTTAAAGCTCTGCGTTTTCCTGAAAATAAAAATGAGCTAGCGTGGGGTTTTTCTGTAATGAGAAACTACCAACGTGATGTGCTATATCAGCTATCAAATATGGGGTTTGATAGAAATGTGAAATGCAGCCTTTGCCAGTTTGATAAGTTAGTTGGCTTTAGTGACATTGAATCAAGTAAAAATATCCAACTAACACCTACATTAACCACACTGCGTAACGATAATAAATCCGCGTTGCCAGGTGATTGGGATAAGGGTGATATAGATACTGAAGTGGGCTTAGATTTACGCTGGGGTTTAACAAAAGATGCTGTTTTAAACGCGACAATTAATCCTGATTTTTCGCAAGTAGAAACTGACTCTTTAGAGCTTGATGTAAATACAACCTTTTCAATTTATTACGCTGAAAAACGTCCTTTCTTTTTAGATGGTGCTTCTTACTTTAAAAGTAGCTTATTTGAGCTTTTATATACACGTACAATTGCAGAGCCTACTTTAGGTGCAAAGCTGACGGGTAAAACGGGTGATCATAGTTATGCGCTAATGCTAGCTGATGACGACAATAGTAATATTTTACTGCCAACGAATCAGGGCTCTGGCTTTGCAAGCTTAAACGAAAAAACGAATGCAGCCGCAGGGCGTTATCAATATGACTTAGGTCAGCAAGGTACTATTGGTATTTCAAGCACGCACAGAGAAAGTGATGACTATCACAACACTGTATTATCAGTGGATGGTACCTACTGGTTTAATCAATCGGATACTCTTTTGTATCAAGTGTCATCTGCTGATACTCGTAACTCTGAATTTTTAATTCAAAACTATAACTTATCTGAAACTCAATCAGATGAAGCTTATGCTCTAGAACTTACCCGCGATAAACGTGATTACAAATTATTTGCATCTTATGAAAATATTGGGCAGGACTACCGCACTGATTTAGGTTATCAAGCTAAAGTCGATTATGAAAAAGTAGGCTTTGGTGGCGGACAAACATGGTACAGAGATGAGTCTGATTTACTTACCTCATGGTCATACGAAGCTGACTGGGACAAAACGTGGGCGCAAAATGGCGACTTACTTGAAGAAGAGTACGAAGGCTTTTTGAGTTTTAAAGGTCAAAAACAATCTATTTTTGAAATTGGTTTAGTACACCGTTATGAAAATTATAATGACAATTTTTATAATCAAAATATTGGTTACATTTATACGGGCTTTAAACCCACTAAAGATTTAAAGTTATCATTATATGTTGAATACGCTAGCCGCATTGATTATGCAAATGAGCAATTAGGCGATGCGTTTGACACCCAAACCCAAATGGTGTGGGACATTAACGACCATTGGCAGCTCGATGTAAAACATAACTACAGCCAATTAGATAACCCACAAGGGGAGCGTGTATTTACAGCTAACTTAGTTGATTTTAGGCTTCATTATAAATTTAGTATGCGTTCAATTCTTAAGCTTATTTTACAATTTGAAGATATTGATAGAGACGAAAATGCCTACTTTTATCAAGTTAGCCAAATTAACAAAGACTATGGTAGTCAGCTTGTTTACTCATATAAAATTAATGCGCAAACACTGTTTTATTTGGGTTACTCAGATAGAGGTTACCAAGACGATTCACTTAAAAATATTGAGCGGGATCAACGTACCTTATTTACAAAAGTTAGCTATGCATGGCAGCTTTAAACATTAATAATAACTTTATTAGCGATAATTCTTACTAGTTTGAGTAGCAATGCATAATGCGCAAGAATAATTTTTTAAATGATGTACGACAGCGGAGCAAATGCGATTAAGGTTGAGTAAATATAAGTACTTAAAGCTGTAGTGGTGAGGCATAGATTAATGCGGCAAAAAAACGACAAAGCTTATATACCGAATGTATTAAATTTTAAACAATTGAAACGTTTTTGTTTATTTTTATTAATCCCATCTATACTATATGTAGATATAGTTAGTTAATCCATTATCGTTACAATTTTTTGTTATTCTAATGGCTTAGGGTTATATCAATGCTTGCGTAGTACTAAATGCAAGCGATATAATCCGCTTTTGGTAATAGGTTTGATAGGAGAAGCAAAATAGATGGATTTTTTTTATGAATAAACTTAAGCCGCTCGGTTTTATTTTCCTAATCATAGTTCTATTTTGTTTCTGCATAAACATAGAGTTAACTAATCAGATCAACCGTATAAATCTATTTCAGACTAATATTGATATACGAAGTTTCGAGATCACGAATACCTCCCTTGATATGGCTCCTTGGTATAATCCCATTTTAAATGGGCATTATATAATTGAGCAGCCAACAGCTGATTTTTTACTTATTAAAACCACTGATACCCAATTTGTAGCCGCTGATTCTAATAAGTTAATCATGATGACAATCTCATCACCCATGAACTTTTTATTTTTATGTATATTGATATTTGGCTCAGGTATTTACTTACGTAGAGAACGTAGAAAACGTCATTATAAAAATCAAATAGCGGAGCTCAACCGCCAAGCCAATAGCTTACTTACTGCATTTAATTTACAAGTTAAACCGGCAGAGAACCCATTAGGTGTAAGCAGCTTAAGTCAATCTATAAATAGCTTAAATTCACACGTAGTTAATTATGTAAAACAAACTCAAACAAGTATTTGTCAAGATAAACTGACGCTGTTAATTGACCGCCATGCATATATTGAACACATAGACAGACAAATAAATCATGCTAATCAGGAAGATCTCAAATGTGCGCTTCTATTTATCGACTTGGATGGCTTTAAACAAGTAAATGATTCATTTGGCCACAGTTTTGGTGATGAAATATTAGTTCAAGTGGCCAGTCGACTTGCAAATGTTTTACGTCACCATAAGTTAAGTAATATTAATAGCGCTAATCAATTAGAGCAAAACTTATCAAGATTAGGTGGAGATGAATTCTCCATATTTATAGAACTACTTGATGATAGCGACAGAGTTGTTGACATTGCGAAGCACGTGTTAAGTGAGCTTGAAAAAGACTTTGTGCTTGGCAATAAAATAGTAAAAATTAGTGCCAGTATTGGTATTGCTGCTTACCCAGAAAGCGCGTCAACCCCACAAGCACTTTTACAATTAGCTGATGTTGCTATGTACAGAGCTAAGAGCGATGGTAAGGGAATATTTAAAGTTTACTCGCCAGAAATGGGTAACAAAATGCGCCGTTACCATTATTTACTCGAAGAATTGCGTTTAGCGCTCGCGTGTAAAGATTTTTACTTGTCTTTTCAGCCAATTGTACATGTTGAAGATTGTATGATTGATTATTTTGAAGCACTTACCCGGTGGGACCATCCAGTTGAAGGTATGATCCCACCTTCAGAATTTATTCCAATAGCAGAAGAGTCGAATTTAATTTTAGAGCTTGGCGATTGGATTATGCTTGAATCGTGTCGGCAAATGGCTGCATGGCATAATGCAGGTATGCGCAAAGTAAAAATATCTGTTAACGTTTCGGGCATTCAGTTAAAGCACCGTGATATTTATGATTGGATAATGAAGAAGCTAAAAAAAACCGGCTTACCGGCGACGTCTTTAATGCTAGAAATTACCGAATCAACATTTATTCAAGCCAGTCCTAGAATAATCAAAGAGCTAAGTAGATTAAGAGAAGAAGGCATCACTATTGCAATTGATGACTTTGGTACAGGTTTTAGCTCGTTGAGTACATTAGCTGATCTACCAATTGATGTTATTAAAATTGATCGCTCGTTTATAGCTCAAGCCAATAAAAGCCAAAAATATAACGATATATTAAATACAATTAGTGAGCTTGGACAAAAGCTGGGCCTTAAAATTGTAGCTGAAGGCGTTGAAGAAATAGGGCAGTTTGAGCTTGTTAAAAAAATGGGTGTGAGTTCAGTTCAGGGGTATTTAGTGAGCCGTCCTGAGTCATCAGTTAATGTAGGCAATAAAGTATTACGTAATAACACCAGCAATCTTTCTGCATCAGGTACAAGTGCGTGGGATATTGTTAGTTAGTTAGTTAGTTAGTTATTTTACAAATAAAAATGCCACTCTAAATAGAGTGGCATTTTTTGTTTAATCAGTAATTAATGTATTAAAGATCAAATGTGCGTGAAACAGCAAGTACAATACGCTCATCAGCATAATCGTAATCTAAGCTAGTGTTTTCAGCAGCCACTTCAATACCAAAACCTTCGTAGCTTGTTTGATAAGCTAGGCGGTAGTGCTTGTACGATTTTTTCTGGTTTGTATCCCAAGCCCACTTTTCACCATCAAGTGAGTTTGAAATATCAAAACTTGCACGTAGTGCGTGATTTGGAGCTAGTTCATAAGTGTGAGCAACCATTGAAATTACATGACCCGCACCTGTTCCAAAGTAATCCCAGCTATACCAAAAGTTAAGCTCAGTTTGACCGTATTCACTTGCATAACCAAACTTAGTGTAAGCTTCAGCGTAGTTACCGTCACTGTTATTACCTTGATAAGTGTAATAAGCGATACCGTAATCAACGCTAAATTGCTCATCAAGTTGTACATATTTACCTAAGTAAGCATCAAGCTCAAAATCAGTGTCGTCACCAAAATCTACGTTTGAAGCCCAAACACCAGCGTAAACACCACTATCAAAGGCATAATCTAAGCTGCCTTGAATTGCAGGGTCGCTATCGGTCTGTGTTACACCATTAAAAGTGTAGTCAGACGCTGCAGTGATTGTTGTTGACCAATCAGCTGCTGCTGTTGTTGATAAAAGTGCAAATGGTAGTGCTACTACAAGTTGTTTTAGTTTGTTGTTCATTATTAATCCCTAGTGTACTGTGTCTATTTTTGTGTAATCAATTGCGTTTGCTTTTGGTGAGCTATCTATATTCGTTACTGTTTTAAATTTACTGTAACCAATAAAGGCTGCACAGATAAAGAACAAGCCGATAACTAATGCGCCTACCCACTGAATTTGTAAAAATTCTAATTTAAACAATAGTGTAAGTAATGATAGAGCAACAACATTTCCGATTATGTATTTCATTTTGCCAAAACGCTTTACGGTAAAGTTTAGGTTATCTGTATATAAACGCACTAACGAATCAAGTGAGTTAATTACAAATACAATACCTACAAATACCATAGCGAAGTTTTTAATACCTTGAGTTGGGATGCCCGCTTCATGGTAGTGATAAAGTACGCTAAACCAAATCGCAATAGGAATAGAAGGGAAAATCAACATTGCACCTAATACTTGGTATGTTTTAAGTCCACCAACAAAGCGTGATGTAAATTGACCAATCATTATGCTCCACGCAAACCACCAGAATAAGTAAAACTCATGGTAATCATTAAGCGGTAAAACAAATTCATTAATGTTTGCAAAGTAAGTACCAATAGAGCCTAAGTTATCTGTAAATGCTGACATTTGACTATCACCTATCACAAATGCGCCAGTCCACATAAAGGCGATTAAAGCTAAGAATAACCACGTAGTAGAAATACTTAAAATACGTACATATTTAATATCAGTACTTGAGTACACAGCAAAACAGATAGCAGCAAACACAATTAAGTAAAACTCAGAAACTATACTTGTTCCATCACCTAATTCGGGTAAATACCACGGTAGGTTTGTAAGCAGCAAATAAGCGGTAAATGCACATGTACCAATAATTACAACGTTATTGATAAATTTAACCCAAGGAATTTCGAAAAATTTCACTTTAGGTTCTATTACACAGAAATAAAAGCACGTAAGAAAGTAAAATCCCCAGATCAAAAATCCCCAGTAGCCAAACTCAATAGCCAGTGGATTTGCAAACGCGTATTCTGGGCTTGCTTTTATGTCTGCATAACCTGCAAACTCAGTTAAAGGAAACATAATAAGGCCAACATCTAGGCCAGAAGTAAATAGTATTGCTATAAAGGTAAAGGTTCGAACTGGTGTTACACCTACTACGCGAACATTACCCCATTTAATTAAAATAGTGATAATAGCAAGTAAGGTAAAAATGATGCCTGCATTAAGCCAAATAGTCATTGTTACCCTCCAGTAATGAATAAAAATAATTCATAAGCACTCCGTATTTTATTGTTTTATTCTCGCATTAACACAACGTAACCTATTTACATCGTGTGCCACTGCAAGGCACGCATTGGTTTAGCCCGACGAGACTAAACCTAAGCATGTGGCTAAAGTTAGATCTCCGTACTACGTTGTGTTTCTTGCCAGTTTGTTGTTATGGCAACATTCACATCCGATTTCTGTAATGGTTCTTTACCTAAAATTATGTCAGCTGCTTTTTCGGCAACCATAATAGTAGGCGCATTCAAGTTTCCGTTAGGAACTGTTGGGAATATAGATGAGTCAACAACACGTAGTCCTTCAATACCATGTACTTGCGTATTTGAATTAACAACGGCCATATCATCTTCACCCATTTTGCATGAGCAAGAAGGGTGGTAGGCACTTTCTACGGCTTGGCGTACAAAGGCATCTATTTCTTCATCTGTTTGAATATGTTTACCGGGTTGAATTTCTTCATCGCGGTATTCATCAAAGGCACTTTGTTCGATTATGTCGCGTGTTAAGCGAACGCACGCTCTAAAGCCTTCAATATCGTCTTGGTGTTCAAGGTAATTAAATAAAATGGTTGGTGGTTGCTCAGGGTTCGCAGAAGCAATAGTGACACTACCGCGACTTTTTGGTTTGTTATGACCCACATGTACCTGAAAACCATGACCTGCAAATGCACTTCTACCATCGTAACGCATAGCCGCTGGTAAAAAGTGATATTGAATATCTGGCCATTCAACACCTGGTTTTGAGCGAATAAATGCACATGACTCAAAATGATTCGTTGCACCTAAACCCGAACGCGTTAATAACCAGCGCGCGCCAATCAACCCTTTTGAAACAAGACCCAGCTTGCCATTGAGTGTGATAGGTTGCTTACACTTGTACTGAAAGTAAAACTCAAGGTGGTCTTGTAAGTTTTGACCAACACCTGGTAAATGATGTTTTACTTCAACGCCTGCTTTTTTAAGCGCTTGAGTATCACCGATGCCAGAGAGTTGTAAAATATGCGGCGAACCAATTGGCCCTGCACTTAGTACAACGTCTTTTGCAGCATGTGCAATTTTAACGGCGCCATTTACTTTGTATTCAATACCCGTGGCTTTTTTGCCATCTAAAATAACGCGCTGCGCTAATGCACCAGTAATAACAGTTAAATTACTACGCGATTTAACTGGGTCTAAATATTCACGAGATGCTGAGCTGCGCACACCGTCTTTTACGGTCATGTGCATTGGGCCAAAACCCTCTTGCTGCGATGCATTATAATCATCTGTAGACGCGTAACCGGCTTGTACACCTGCTTTGATAAAGGTGCGGTAAAGCGGGTTTTTCATTTCGTTGCCGTTATTAACGCCAAGCGGGCCTTTGCCACCACGGTAAGTATTTTCACCAAGATAAAAGCTTTCTGCTTTTTGAAAATACGGTAAACACGATTGATAATCCCAGCCGTTTGCACCGTGTTGCTGCCATTCGTCAAAATCTTTTGCGTGGCCACGTACGTATACCATGCCATTAATAGATGACGAACCACCTAATACTTTGCCTCGAGGACAATGCATCTCACGGTTATCTAAATGAGGCTCAGGCTGCGTATGAAACTGCCATGCATATTTGTCACTATTCATAGGAATAGATAACGCGGTTGGCATTTTTATAAAAATACTTTTATCACTACCGCCAGTTTCTAGTAGTAACACGCGGTTACTTGAATCTTCAGATAAACGGTTTGCTAAAACACAACCCGCCGAACCCGCGCCAACAATAATATAGTCGTAATGATTACTCATAGTAGGGCGCCTTAAAATGGGCTTTCTATGTCGGCCATACCAACATAAATAGACTTAGTTTGCGTGTATTGATCAAGAGTTTGTATACCATTTTCACGGCCAATACCCGATTGCTTATAACCGCCAACAGGCATTTCAGCAGGTGAGTTACCGTATGCATTAATCCAACAAATACCGGCTTGTAACTTATGGATAACGCGGTGCGCACGTTTAATATCACTCGTAAATACGCCTGCGGCCAAGCCTAGGTGGGTTGCGTTAGCGCGTGCAATAACATCGTCTTCGTCGTCAAAAACAAGCACGCTCATTACAGGGCCAAATATTTCTTCTTTAACGATTGTCATATCGTCGTTGCAATCAATGAACACAGTTGGTGCTACAAAATAGCCATTAGGTGCAGATTCAGGTGAAAGCGTTGTACCACCAGTTAATAGCGTTGCACCTTCTTCGATGCCTTTATTAACGTAGCTCATCACTAGTTCTTGGTGCTTTTTAGAGATAAGTGCGCCAAAGTTTGTATTTAAATCTTGTGGGTCGCCAGCAATAATGTTTTTCTCAGTGCGCGCTTTAAGCTCATCAATAAACTGCTGATACACATTTTTATGAACGTAAATACGTGTACAGTTAGTACAAATTTCGCCTTGCGTATAAAAGTTACCTAACATAGCAGCGCTAACCGCTTGATCTATGTTGGCATCATCAAATACTAATAGTGGAGATTTACCACCAAGTTCCATCGTGACATCTTTTAACGTACCGGCAGCACTTGCCACTACTTTTTTACCTGTGCCTACTTCACCCGTAAACGATACTTTATCAATATCGCTATGCTGCGTTAGCCACTGGCCTACATCGCCTGCGCCTTGAACAACATTAAACACACCTGCAGGTACGCCAGCTTCAACAAATATTTCTGCAAGTTTAATTGCGCCAAGTGGTGTTTCTTCAGATGGTTTGAATATAAATGCATTACCAGCAGCAAGGGCAGGGCCCGACTTCCAACATGCAATTTGTAGTGGGTAGTTCCATGCACCTATACCCGCACAGATACCTAATGGCTCTTTACGTGTGTAGTAAAAGTCATCACCAACCATTTGTTGTTGGCCTACTTGTGCTGGCGCAAGACCTGCAAAGTATTCAATTACATCAGCGCCGGTTTCAATATCAACACAATTAGCTTCTTGCATTGGTTTGCCGGTGTCGAGTACTTCTACAAGTGCTAGCTCATCATTGCGCTCGCGTAAAATAGCCACTGCTTTTAATAAAATACGACTACGTTCAATAGGTGTCATTGCTGACCACTGTGCAAAACCTTGCTTTGCACTGGTAATGGCTGCGTTTTGAATAAATTCGTCGGCAATTTCTACTGCGTAAATAACCTCACCCGTTGCTGGGTTTGTTACATCAAATGTTTTGCCGCTCTGGTTTGCAAGAAAATGGCCGTTAATAAAATTTTGATAGACAGGTGTAGTCACGCTAGGCTCCATATTGCTTGATAAGTGAAAGTACATAGCTCTTTGCTAACTTTTCACTGTGTTTAAACTGATTATTGTCTGATTTACTCAGTACTGCTCTTAACCATAGGCCATCGATCATTGCGGCGCTAAGTTCTGCAGCTTGATTTGCTTGCTCAATAGGCATTAATTGCTTAAAAGAAAATGCTAAATTACTTTGCAAGCGCTTACTGTTTACGTTTTGTAGTCTGTGTAATTCTTCATCATGCATCGATTGCGCCCAAAAACTTAACCACGTTCGGGTTGTATCATTACGCTGTTGTACAAGCGCAAAGTTGGCTTCGATAATAAACATTAAACGCTCAATGGCAGTGGTTTGATGATTTACTTTACTTATTAAGCCTTGCTTTAAGCTTGTTAGTAAGTATCTAACCGTGGCTTCAATTAACCCCTGCTTACCATTAAAATAATGACTAATGATGCCTGACGATAAACCTGCATTTTTACTAATGCTGTTTATTGTTGTGCCTTGTAGTCCCTTAGTAGCAACTGACTCTATAGTTGCGTCAATTAGCTGCTGACGTCTGACAGGTTCCATTCCGACTTTAGGCATAATTTTTATTAATTGAACGTTCAATAAACATAAGCTTAAGGTAATAGCTCTAACAATTCAAGGCTGAAGTAAATGCCTAGATGCCAAAATGTAGATTAATCATTAATAAAAGTGCAATTAATAAGACAAAGAAGATGAGGTTTTTATGTGTTTAATTTTATTTAAAACAAAGGCTTGAGAATTTAATTTTTAAATTTAATAATGGTAATGATTTGTTTACAGCAATAAATGAATAAAATGTCAAAAAACCATTAGAACAATAATAGTTAGAGTACTAATAGTATTATTTTGATACAAAAGAACACTAAACCTGCAATTGCTTAGTGCTCTAATAAATTTATATGGAGAGTAAACTTTGTGGTTTTATCGCTTTAAAGCGCTTGGTATTGAAAGGTTAGGCATTATTAATAACGCCTTTAAAAAGTAGGGGGTAACGTCTTAGTCTATTGCCAATGTAGTCATCAGCTAAAATTTGCTGGCAAATGAAATCAATATCTTTGCTTGCTTCAAATACCCAATCAAAGCGCTCTATAGCCAGTAAAAAACCACGCTTTAAATGAGTTTGAGAACGGTACTGTTCTAGGTTGTCTTGAATAATAGAGACTTTACTTGGATTAGCTTTAAGCTCTTCTACTACTTGATTAATAAAAGTAGTATTGAGCTTGCTGGTCGGGCGGTGTCTTAGTTTTCGTGGGTGCATTAGCTCTCGTTTGCAATGTTATATAATTTTTTCAAAAAGTCGTCTTTGTGCTTTTCATGCTCGTAGTCAAGGTGGTAAGTATTATGAAAACCAAAGCGCAGTTCTACGCCGCTACCTTGTAGATATACGGTGTAACCGTCTACGTCTGAATATGCAGTAACTCCCTGATAATGTTTGCCTTCATCAGTCATTTCACCTTTTTGAATTATGCGTTCATATACGGCTAAAATCTGTTTATTGTCGAGTTCGTTTTTCATGCTTTATACCTTTTATTTAGAAACTCATACGATATAGATATGAGGGTCGATCATTTTAAAAACAATAGCTAAAAAAATGTGATATTGCTTTGTAATTTGGCCTTTTTAAATTATGCTCAAAATTCATTTATTGTTGAGCTTACACCATGATAGACAAGGCGTTACTACTAAAAACTCGTGAGTTATCGGATCAATTAATTGCATTGCAAACGCCTATTAGGATACTCGATGCTATTAATTGGGATAAACAAACTAAAGAGGAGTTTTTTAGACAGAAATGTCAAAAAAATCCACTTATCGATCGTGCATACTATCAACAGCGCGATCTTGGTTTTGTACCTAGCGAGTTACGCCAAGCGTTTTCTACTTTGCACCGTAACATTATTAACCAATTGGGTCAGTTAAATCCCATAGCTCAATACATGGGAAAAATGTGCACAGAGTATAAAACAGTATTAAGTATGCTTGAGTATCGTGGCACCCCCGAGTTTCATGACTTATCGGTGGAGTTATTTGGTCACCCTAAAGATTTATTTCATGCCGGTGAGCCCTCACTTTCTGAGCTAGCTAATATGCTAGATAAACCGCTGCAAAATTTACTTATAGCCGACATACTGCCTGACGACCCTAAAAATATTGATGCTGTTGATGCAGTGCGTATTTTGTCTGAGCAAGTAACCGCTAGTATGGCAGGCATAAACGTAGAGGTGATGCTGAGCGATGGTATTGTCAGTGATGCAGCCGCAGGTGCTAATAATATAAAGCTTAATCAAGATGTTAAGTTTTCGCAGCGTGAACTTGATATCTTAGAAGTTCACGAAGGGTGGATACACGTAGGTACCACTCAAAATGGTTTAGCTCAGCCTTATTTAACCTGTTTAAGTAAAGGTACGCCAAGCTCTACTATTACCCAAGAAGGTTTAGCGGTACTAACCGAAATTATTACTTTAAAATCAACTCCAAGGCGTTTATCTAAATTAGTGAATCGTATTCAAGCCGTTACAAAGGTAATAGATGGCGCTGAGTTTGTAGACATTTACCGTGATTACGTAGCGCAAGGTTTATCAAAAGACGACAGCTACACACTCGCGCAGCGTGTATTTAGAGGCAGTACGCCAACAGGTTTGCCTTTTACAAAAGATATTGCCTACATTAAAGGCTTTGTACTGGTTTATAATTTAATACGCGTTGCAATACAGCTTGGTCGAATAGATAGGCTCCCTTTATTATTGGTAGGTAAAATATCGATAGATGATTTTAGATTAATATCGCAGCTTCATGATTTAGGTGTAATAGAGAGCCCACAATTTGTGCCACCACACTTTAAAGACTTACGCGGTTTGGCAACTTGGTTGAGCTTCGGTCGTTTTATTGGCGACTTGTCGTTTGAAAAGTTAGAAAACGATTATAAACCGCTATTTTTATAATTAATCAACATAACTTACCGACATAAAAAAAAGCCCGTAACGGGCTTTTAAATTAAAGTACTTTAAATGTAATTATCGAGCGTTCGTGCTTTCAAATATTTTGTCAGCTGAGGCTGCAACAAAACCAGTATAAAGCTCGCCGTCTGCTTTTGGGTAACGAATAGCAAACTCATAAAAGCAGCTAGGAATGCTCATATCACCGTCACTAAAGGTAACTGAGTATTCATCAGCAAGTGTTGACGATTGCTCTAGTAACACCTCTGGTGAGCCTTTAACTTCACCGCCTGACGTATTAAGCGAAAAGCCGGCGTCTTTTAAGGCTTGGTTAACATCATGAATGTTATCAAACTTAGCAAGCGTATTAATATTTACGGTAAAGTGATTGGCACGGTAACCCCACGCCGACATCCACGCTGCATATTCGCTTTCAGCTAGCAGTTGTTTGTAAGTATCGGTGCTTACTTGCCAATGCGTGCCTGAATATAAAAAGTTGTCTGCTGTAACTGCACTTTCGTCAATTTGACTTACCATATCTGTCACGATGGCTTGTAACTCTGGCGAGCATTTTTCTACTAGTAGCTCAGAAATAAACACTTTTGGTTGATTCGGATCGCTATGCTCGTAGTGCTTTGCGTAGAGTTTTTTAGCTTCAAAGTGGTATTCACCACATTCTTTGTAACCAATTGCTAAAAAGTGAGCAGCGAGCTTTTCAAGACCCACTTTTTCTATATTAAATGTACGCAGCGCAATATGATCGTTAATGATGTCATCTTTTTGCGTTGACCCTAAAAGGTCGTGAATTTTATCTGCCGATGGAGTTACGTTTAAATAGTTTTCCCAAAGGTTCTCAAATAATGTATTTACATCAGTATGCATGTTAAGTCCTTAAATCTAAAATTTGGTTTTATTGCTTATTCAATTACTAAGCCCGGCGCTAGGGTTTGCGGTAAGCTCACTTTATCTGACTCCACAGATGCGACAGGGTATGCGCAATAATCGGCGGCGTAATAGGCACTTGCTCTGTGATTACCACTGGCGCCAATCCCTCCAAATGGAGCTGCACTAGAGGCTCCTGTAATGGGGCGGTTCCAGTTAACAATACCGGCACGAATGCGCTTTAAAAAGTGAGTGTAATCATCTTCACTGTCGCTAAGTAAACCTGCAGATAAACCAAAGCTTGTGTTGTTGGCTTCAATAATTGCGCTGTCAAAGTCGGTGTAACGATACACTTTAATTAGCGGCCCAAAATGCTCTTCATCTGGCATATCGGTTATGCTTGTTACATCAATAATGCCCGGGCTTACAAAACCTGTGCCTGGTTTTAATTGCTTAAGTTCAACAAGGATTTGTGCACCTTTTGAGACTAATTCACTTTGCGCGGCAACCATACCCAGTGCTGCTTTTTCGCTTATCATTGCACCCATAAAAGGCTGCTCTGTAGCAAAACTGTCGTCTACAACTATGTTTTTAGTTGCGCTTATTAGCTTTTCTAAAATGGCATCGCCGTTGGCTGATTTTTCAATAAATAAGCGGCGTGCACACGTACAACGTTGACCTGAGGTAATAAAGCCTGATTGAATAATATCGTGTACAGCGGCGCTTATATCGCTCACATCTTTTACAATAAGAGGATTATTGCCGCCCATTTCAAGTGCTAAAATTTTGCCAGGATGTCCTGCAAACTGTTTATGCAATAAGTGGCCTGTGTTTGAGCTACCGGTAAAAAACAAGCCATCTATATCTTTATGAGAAGCAAGCGCTTTACCTGTTTCAATTTCACCTTGGACAAGGTTAATAACACCCGCGGGCAAACCTGCTTTTAACCAAAGTGAGAGGGTAAATTCTGCAACGTGCGGAGTCAATTCTGATGGCTTAAATACAACGGTATTACCGGCTAAAATTGCAGGAACAATATGCCCGTTTGGTAAATGCCCCGGAAAGTTATATGGGCCAAAAATAGCCACAACGCCATGCGGTTTGTGTCTAATAAACGCTTTAGCACCGGGCATTGGGTTTTCGGTTGTACCTGTACGCTCATGGTACGCTTTTACAGATATAGCTACTTTACCTGTCATTGCGCCCACTTCGGTGCGGGTTTCCCATAATGGCTTACCCGTTTCGCGTGCAATAATAGTAGCAAATTCTTCGCTGTGTTCTTTTAATTGTGCTGCGAAGTTTTCTAAAATGGCGATACGCTCTTTAAGTGGTTTGTCTGCCCATTGTAATTGCGCGGCTCTAGCTGCTTTTATAGCTGAATTTACTTGATCAGTGTTTGCGCCATTACCTTGCCATACCACATCGCCATTACTTGGATTGATTGACTCAAATGCTGGACCAAGTCCCACATGCCACTGATTATTAATTAGGTGTGTATTCATAAATTATTTACAGGCGGAAAAATCGCGCTGCATCTCCTTGGCTTAAATTAAGCGCCTTAGCCACATCTTGGCTAATGACGAGGGTATGTTTTGCATGATTGTAGTGTGCTTCTTTGGTAAATGTTGCTCTAAAGCCACTTACGCCTTGATTACATACAGCCAGCGTATCAGAGCTATTTTGTGATATGTGATCAAGCTCGCCAATCGTAACAGGGCAAACTTGAGAGTCGCGAATGCTGCGAATATTACCAAGCTTTGCTTCAACTGTTGGGCCTGCATCAAATAAGTCAACGTAGCCTCTGTGCTCAAAACCTTCCTTTTCTAATAGTTTTAGCGCAGGTTTTGTTTTTTCATGCACATGGCCAATCACTGCTTGGGCTTTTTTACTAAGCAAGTTCACATAAATAGGGTATTTAGGCATTAACTCGCTAATAAACACCTTATCGCCTAAGCCAACTAAGTGATCCGCTTGTGGAAATTCGATACTAAAAAAGTGCTCTTGTAGCCATTGCCAAAAAGGAGAATGACCGTCTTCGTCGCTAACACCGCGCATTTCTGCGATAACAGTATCGGCAAAACGCTCGCTGTGCTGAGCCATAAACAAAAAGCGTGAACGAGATAAAAATCGACCCGTTAGGCCTTTACGGCTATTTTCGCGCAAAAATAATGTACATATTTCTGAGCAACCAGTGTAGTCGTTACACATGCTTAAAATATCAACGGTGTTATATACATTTAAAGTAGGCGAGTGGTGTACTGTTTTACCCAAATGATAATGATATAAAGGCACCGATAAACCTACTGCGGCTTCTATAGCGGTTGTGCCAATAACGTCACCTGTTTCACTGTCTTCTAAAACAAATAAATAGCTTTCATCAAGTGGCTGGTTAATGTTTTTGGCAAAGCTTTTTTCAGCACGTTCAATTTTTTCTTTAAGCTGTGTATCGTCCACAGGTAAAGAGGTAAACCCATGACCGGATTCAATCGCTATTTGTTTAAGCGCGTCAAAATCATTGGCAGTAATAGGACGTAATACTTGCATTTATTGCTTGCTCCAATAGCACGCCTATAGGCGTGCTAAGTTAAACTATATTAACCGTTTACTACGTCGCTAACGGCTTTTTCAAAGCGCGCTAAGCCTTCTTTAATATCTTCAAACGGAATAATTAAAGACGGTGTAAAACGAATTACATTCATACCCGCTACAAGGTTCATCAAACCATTATTAGCACTGGCTACTAAAAAGTCGCGTGCGCGGCCTTCAAATTTGTCATTTAGTACTGCGCCAATTAGTAAGCCTTTACCACGTACTTCGCTAAATACGTTATATTTTTCGTTAATTGCGTTTAATCCGTCACGGAATAATTGCTCGCGCTCTTTAACACCGTTTAGTACGTCTGGTGTATTTACTGTATCAAATGCCGCTTCGGCCACAGCACAAGCAAGTGCGTTTCCGCCATAAGTAGAGCCGTGAGTACCAATTTTTAAATGCTCAGCAATAGGTGTACGAGTGATCATAGCGCCAATAGGAAAACCACCACCCAATGCTTTTGCCGTTGTTAAAATGTCAGGAACAACCCCTAAACCTTCATAGGCGTATAAATCGCCTGTGCGACCAACACCCGTTTGTACTTCATCAAAAATAAGTAACGCGTTATGTTTAGTACAAAGTTCGCGTACTTTTTTAGCAAATTCATCTGTTGGTGAAATAATACCGCCTTCACCTTGTAATGGTTCCATCATAACAGCACATGTTTTATCGCTGATCAGCGCTTCAAATGCAGCTATATCGTTAAAATCACAATGTATTATGTCCGCAGGTTTTGGACCAAAGCCATCTGAATAAGCCGCTTGCCCGCCAACGGTTACTGTAAAGAATGTACGACCATGGAAACCTTTATTAAATGCAATAATTTGCGTTTTTTCAGCGCCATATACGTCCAATGCATAACGACGCGCTAGCTTGAGGGCTGCTTCGTTTGCTTCTGCACCTGAGTTTGCAAAGTAAACTTTATCAGCAAATGTTGCTTCAACCATTTTTTGAGCTAAACGAAGTGCTGGCTCATTGGTCATAACATTTGATAAATGCCAAATTTTTTCGCCTTGCTCTTTTAATGCTTTAACTAATGCAGGATGACAGTGACCCAAACAGTTAACGGCAATACCACCGGCAAAATCAATGAACTCATTGTTATTTTGATCCCAAACGCGTGAACCTTCACCACGAACTGGGATAATTGCTGATGGGTTATAGTTTGGTACCATTACGTCGTTAAATAAGTCTCTTGTTACTTGCATTTTTACACCTAAATTTAATGGGCTTAGATAAAAGATTAGTTGCTAACTCAAAGAAGAATATAGCCTTTATTCTTCAGCAAACACGTTATTATTTCTGTTAGGTGCCATTATCGAAGGTTAGTAGTAAAAATTGCAGTGCTATTTTGTGAAAAATGATTAAAATAAAAGTCAAAATAACGAAGAAAATTACCATTATGATAACTCCACAAGATGAAAAGCTACTTTCGGTACTAAAAACAAATGCAAGAGCGAGTATTTCTGATCTTGCGCGAATGCTTGACTTGTCTCGTTCAACAGTACAGAGCCGAATGCTCAAATTAGAAGAAACCGGTGTAATTAAAGGCTATAGCGTTGATTACGGTGACGACTACCTTAGTAAAATGGTATCAGCTCATGTGTCTATAAAGGTAAGACAAAAATTAACGACTAAAACAAACATTGAGCTTAAGCAAATTGATGCTATTTCACAGCTATATGCCATAAGTGGTGAGTTTGATTTAATTGCTGTGGTACAGGCTCAAAATTTAGAACAGCTTAGTCATTTGTTGGACGATATAGGAAATCTTGATGGGGTGGAGCGCACAACATCTTCTGTTATTTTAGAAACTAAATTTAAGCGCTAGAGTCAGTGAGTTTTTTGTTTTAGTCGTTAAGTGAACACTCGGTATACTCTAGGTCAATAATAAAAAGGCTAGGGTCTGTTGAACCTTCAAGGTTAAATTAACAGCCCCCAAAAGGTTCTTCCTAGGCGCTATTTTCTCTTTGTGGCCTACATAGATGTAGGGTAGGTGCGTGAGCAGGGCGCGGAAGCATTGCTCGGTTTTTACTTATTCTTACATGGATATAAGCAATTAGAATAACGCAGGAGCAGTTATCGAGCACACTAGGTTATAAATCTTGCGCCGCAATTAAATAGCGCCTAGTGTGAGCAAATTTTTATCCGCAATGATAAACAGACCCTAGATATAAATGCATTAATTTAAATGTTTAAGCGTGCTTTTTATAAGTTAATAGCAATAAATCATAGGTTTAAATATTGAAGCCATTGATAAGGTACAAAATTTTGTAAGGAAAATTTATACTTTTTTAATAAGCATGACTATACTTATTTTAATTTGTACAATATTTAGCAATGGATTATGCCCGTATATCTTTTTACTCTTTTGTTAGGTTTAACTGAGCCTCTCCAGTTTGGGACAAACTTACCCACCACAGCACCTAATAATGCAGTCAACCAAGTCGAGTGTATTTTATTTGAAATGGGAGCTCCTTTCCAGCTACAAACCTTGCCATGGTTACGTGCACGTCGAGAAGTAAAGTTAGAGCGCTTAGATGGATATTTCACAACCCATTTAATGCCTGAAATGAAAGCTTATGGACGTATATCATCCCCCATTTTTTTAGAAAGCTGGTACTGGTTTACTCACCCAGAGAGTATTAATAAACCAAAAAATAAAATGCGTTATGGTGCAGTAAGAGGAAGTTATCAAGCAAATTGGTTTAAAACTCAAAATATTATTGCTGAGGTAGAAGTAAATTCATTAGAAGAAATAGTAAATGTAATGCACCATAAACGGATTGATAGAATCCTACTTGATTTAGATGATTTTGAATTAGCAGCCTCAAAGCTAGGGATTAATAAAGACGAGTATCAAAAAGAATTTTTTAGATATGTACCTTTGGGATTATTTGCTTCGCATTCACTTATTAAACGCCTTCCTGAATTTATGCAGCAGTTTGATGAAAATATAAATACTTGTGCGCAAGCTCCATTTTCACTATCAAAAAGTGAAGAAAAGCAAATGCTTGATAGGCTCTACAGTAGCGTTAAAATCTTATTAAACTTACCTAGTTTAATAGAGCAAGTTCAAATAAGTAATGAGTCTCCTTTGAGTAACCCCGAAATTAAGAAGCGAGACCAGCTTTGGATAGAAGAGAGTAAACATGTTGAGCATGCTGATGGGTTAGCTATGCTTGATTTACCGTTATCTAAAGTATTAAAAAAATGGCAATCGCAATTTAAAGGTGTTGTTACTGAGCTTTTTTTGACTGATAACCAAGGAAAAAATATAGCAATAAGTAAGTTAACCAGTGATTACTGGCAAGGAGATGAAAATAAGTTTACTAAAATATTTAAACAGTCAAAGGACTATCACTTTGATAGCGTAACTTATGATGCATCAACACATCATTTTCAAGTACAGCTAAGTTTTCCTGTTTTAGATGATAAGAATAGTCATATTGGAGTGTTGATTTTAGGTGTTGATGTAGAAAAAGCACTCCATTCGTCAAACGAAAAGAGTAACTAACTAGATACCTTTCATGAGTTAGCTAAGCTTTAGAACTTTAGCTTAGCTAACATTATATTATGGATGTATTTTTTCTGAGGTCGGCTTTTTTCTTATAATTTCTTTTTTGGCTTCATCAAGCTTTATAAAATAAGCATTACCGCCAATACCTTTAAATTCTTCATCTGTAAATACAATAGTATTGTCATCAAAAAAAGTGATAGCTTCTTTTTGAGTTACTATTCCTAAGTCAATTTTTGATACATCGCCAGAAAAAAACTTATCACCCTCAAAATTTTCGAATAGCCAAATACTGGTTGAATCAAGTAATATTAGTTTTTTACGATCAGGGCTTAAAGCGGCCGATGTTATCCAGCATAGCTTTTCTAAAGTGGTACATGTTTTAAATGAGTCTATTAACTCTGCTTTAAAATTAGCGGCATGATCGCCCACTTTATAAACCTTAGTAATACCGTCAAATGGCTCTGTGCGGTTTTTAGTAAATAAATATAAGTGACGTCCTAGAGCTACAAATGCCTCTAAATCAAAATTACGGTTATTGGGCTTTATAGGACTGCCATCCATTTCGGGGTAGGTAAACTTAATTATTTCTGCTTGAGTCGTATCTGTTTTTATATCTATCGGGTTTTCTATTTTATAAATAGTGAGCCATCTACGATCGTTTTTGTTGTTGCCAAAATCGCCTAAAAAGAAGTGCCCAAATTTGTTTTGGGTCATGTCTTCCCAATCAATGTTTTTAGCGTTTTCAACTAAAATTTCTTTAGCAATAGAACCATCTTTATTGAGTCTGTATAGCTTTGGTTCATTGCCTCCGTCGTTAATAGCCCATAAACGTTGCTGTTTATCAAATTCTATTCCTGATATTTCTTTTAATTTAGGGTCAACTGAAATTTCTTTTTTACTGTATAGGGTATAAATTGAGGTACCAATAAATGCAGCTACAACTAAAAAAATGATGGTGGTAGTTATTAAAATGGTTTTTTTCAACATGAAATTAATGATATTTCAGAGTATTAGAATGGTGTGTATTATCCATGATGAAGTAATATAAAAAAAGTAATTTAGGATTTTAAATTTTCTTCGGATATTTGCAGCTATAAATATTTATATATTGAACTAATGAGGTTTTTAATAGTTTGTTGGTTTGAATATTGCTCTGTATGTTAAGTATCATTTAAAGCGTATTGTACATAAGGTTAATGCACCTTTTTGGTGTAATTGAAATATTATTTGCACTGTAATAATGCGTAAATAAAGTTTTGGTTAACTTACAACGTGTTTAATGATTTTGAATGGAATCCACATCGCCTTTTTGTTTAGTTGTATGGCCTGTGGCAAAGATTAAGTACCCTTTTTGGTTTAGTTGGAGCCTGCTATGTTGAATAAACGTTTTTTTAAAACAAAAGATGAAGCTGAAGTTACTTTTGAATTTTCTCATCCAGAGGCAGAAGAAGTTTGCTTATTAGGTGAATTTAATGATTGGCAACCAGTGCCAATGAAGCTTTATAAAAAACAAGGTGTGTTTAAATTTAAGCAACGCTTACCTATCGATCAACAATTTCACTTTCGTTATCTAATTAATGGAGACATTTGGGATAACGACCATCAAGCTGACGGTTATATCGGCAATACATTTGGCACAGAAAACAGCATAGTAAATACTCAACGCACTAATTAAGGCGATTCAATGGATGCTCTTTCGCAGTTGTTTTACCTGCATGGTATTGGCTTTGAATTCACTAAGTATACAGGTGAACAGGTATTTTTTAGCGAAGAAACGCGTAAACGTGCTTTGCAATGTTGTGGTGTTGATACAAATAATGAAGCAGGAATAGCGCAACTAACTTATGATTTAGATGCATCGCTTTGGCTTGATTTAGTACCTAGTGTGAGTTTAGTTGAGCAAACTGCATGTTTGTTAAAGCTTCGTATAGATGAACGTCAGCAATATTTAGCCGCTAATATCGATGTCCCTTCACTTGGAATGCATTTAGCATTTGATAACCTTTATAACTTGGCTGTCACCGGTGAATATTACTTGCATGGCGTTCGCTATATTGAGTTGGCATTACCCATTGGTAATATGCCAATTGGCTATCATGACACTAATGTTCAGGTAGGTGAGCAACACGCTATTACACAAATTTGGTGCGTGCCAGAGCAAGTCTATCAAGTGGAAGACACAAAACGCACTGGATTATCTATTCAGCTTTACACATTAAAAAATAGAGCGAATTTGGGTATTGGCGACTTTGACGATTTATTAGCGCTTACAAAACTATGCAGCTCTCAAAACATGGATTATATATTACTTAATCCACTGCATTTGTTATTTGCTGATATGCCAGAGCGATCCAGTCCTTATAGCCCTAATAGTCGCGCTTTATTAAATCCTCTTTATATTTCCATCGCACTAAGCGAAGACGCAATAAATAACGAAAACCTTGACGCCATTATGCAGCAAGATGATGTCGCTGCACTTATTAAAAGTAATGATCAGTTTATAGATTATGAAAATGTAAGCCGTATAAAGTATACGTTATTTGAAGCGCTTTATAATCAGTTTGAATTAACGGCAAGTGATGAGCGTCGCCAAGCGTTTACTGATTTTTGTAATGCTCACTCTACTACGTTAAATACCCTCGAATCAGATAACCTAACATTTGCTTATTACCTGCAATGGCAAGCGCATATGCAACTTGCACTGTGTCAAAAAAGTTGCGCAGAGAGAGGCATGGCTATTGGCTTAATAAACGACTTAGCTGTTGGTTGTGCTGGCGATGGGGCTGAATTTAAAAACCAGCAATCGCTGTTTAGCCAAGGTGCAAGTGTAGGTGCTCCACCCGATCCATGGGCTGAAGCAGGTCAAAATTGGGGCCTCCCAGCCCTCAATCCCCAAAGCCTTAGTAATAATCACTACCAATTTTACCGCTCGCTCATTCGCGCAAACATGCAAAACGTAGGTGGGCTTCGAATTGACCACGTAATGGCTATTAGGCGCCTATGGTGGTGCTTTGAAAGCAATGGCGAACAAGACGGCTGTTATGTTTACTATCCGTTTGAGCATTTACTTGCCATTTTAAAAATTGAATCGCATATTAATCAGAGTATTGTTATTGGTGAAGATTTAGGCATCGTACCGCCAGAGGTTAGGGAAGCTTTGGCATTTAGCGGTATTTTTTCCAACAGCTTATTTTATTTTGAGAAACAACACAGTGGAGAGTTTTTATCGGTAGATGAGCTAGCAACACATTGTTTGTTAATGATAGCTAATCACGATGTCCCTCCATTTACAGGCTGGTGGCAACATGATGATTTAGATATTAAGCAACAATATAAGCTTATAACTTGCAATGAATACGAGCAACTAAAGCAACAGCGAATAGAAGAGCAACAAAGGTTACTACGTTTTATTAATCACCATGGCAATACAACTGAGCTTTTATTACATAGTGAAGCAGTGACTGTTTATAGCGCACTTGCATTGTGTTTAGCAGGCTCTCAATCGCGTTTATTTGCAATACAAATAGATGACTTAGATGAGCAGAAGTATCCGGTTAATATCCCCGGGACAGATAAAGAATATCCTAATTGGCGACGTGTATTAACGCATACCAGTGAAGAAATTTTTACCAAAAATGCCTCACTTTTAGCTGCTATCGATTCAATAAGGAAAGGTTAAATGAGAAGTACAACTAATGAAAATAGTTACGATGCACAAGTACACGCATTAAATATAGGGCGATTTAAAGACCCATTTAGCTTCTTAGGGGCACATAAAACGGATGCTGAGGTTGAAATTCGTTTTTATCTACCTTGTGCAATAAGCGTAAGTGTTACATTAAATAATAAAAGTATTAAGGCGAAACGCTACCAGCAAAGTGACTTATTTATAGCCAAAGTTGATGCTTTGCCCACTGCGCCATATGAATGCATTGCTCAGTACACAAATAGCAGCGTTACCTTTTATGATGAATACAGTTTCCAAAGCACACTTGATGCAGAGGCAATGTATTTATTTAACGAAGGCAGTCTTGAACATGCTTACTCGCATTTTGGTGCACATTTTAGTACTCAACAAAACGTAGACGGTGTACGTTTTTGTGTATGGGCGCCTAATGCGGCAAGTGTCTCTATTATTGGTGAGTTTAACTTTTGGCAAGCGAATCGCCACTTTATGCGCTTTCATCCTGCAAGTGGTGTATGGGAGTTATTTGTACCAGGCCTTAAAGCTGACATGTGCTACAAATTTGCAATTACCGCGCAAAGTGGAGAGGTGCTCGAAAAAGCCGACCCTTATGCATTTAAAATGCAACAAGCACCTGGCACTGCAAGTGTACTGCAGTATAAACCAGAACCTATAAAGCTTGGCGAGCAGGCACTTCAAAACAGACAAAAGCGTAACCATATAGATGCACCAATTAGTATTTATGAAGTGCATTTAGGCTCATGGCAACGGGCTGAAAACAACCGCTATTTAAGTTACACAGAGCTTGCCGACAAACTCGTTAGCTATGCCCTTGAAATGAATTTTACTCACCTGCAACTTATGCCAATAAGTGAATACCCGTTTGATGGTTCGTGGGGGTATCAGCCTGTTGGATTATTTGCACCTACCAGCCGCTTTGGCGACTACAACAGCTTTAAATACTTTGTAGAGCAGTGCCACAATGCTAATTTAGGTATTTTGCTTGATTGGGTACCAGGGCATTTTCCAAGCGATCCGCATGGCTTACATCGATTTGATGGCACCCATTTATATGAGCATGCTGATAAACGCCAAGGGTTTCATCCTGATTGGAATACCTACATTTATAACTACGACCGTCCTGAAGTTAAAAGCTTTTTAATATCGAATGCTATGTATTGGCTACATCAATTTGGTTTAGATGGTCTGCGTGTAGATGCCGTAGCTTCTATGTTGTATTTAGATTACAGCCGAAAAGAAGGCGAGTGGGTTGCTAATTGTTACGGTGGGCGTGAAAACTTAGGTGCAATTGAGTGCCTAAAACAAGTCAATATGCGCAGCTATAAAAACAACCCAGGCATTATGATGGTGGCTGAGGAGTCAACAGCATGGCCGGGTGTCACCCAAAGTGTTGAGCACAACGGTTTAGGCTTTGGTTATAAGTGGAATATGGGTTGGATGAACGATAGTTTGCATTACATGCAGCACGACCCTCTATATCGTCAGCATCATCATCATGAAATGACTTTTTCGATGGTATACGCGTTTAGCGAAAACTATATATTGCCATTAAGCCACGATGAGGTAGTACATGGTAAAGGCTCGTTAATTGAAAAAATGCCAGGCGATGATTGGCAAAAATTTGCAAATTTACGCGCTTATTACGCATTTATGTGGGCACACCCGGGTAAAAAACTCTTATTTATGGGCGGTGAAATTGCACAGCGAAAAGAGTGGGGACACGATCATTCTATCGATTGGCATTTACTTGAGCACCAAAGCCACAGCGGTATAAAGCACACCGTAAAAGCGCTCAATACCGTTTATAAAACCCAACCCGCGTTGTATGAGCTTGATTCGAGCGCGGCTGGTTTTACCTGGATAGATAACAATAATAATCAGCAGAGCATTTTAAGCTTTGTTCGCTATGCTAAAAACGCAAAAAACTTTGTGGTTGTTATTGCTAATTTTACCCCCGCATCCTATGAAAACTACGTTATTGGCGTACCGAGTAAAGGGCGTTACAAGGTCATTTTAAATACAGATGATACTCAGTTTTTTGGCTCTGGCGTTGAAGTAACTAAAGATTCATCGCAGATAGTTCAAGCAATAAACGAATCAAATCATGGTTTTAAACACAGTATTTCAATTGCCATTGGTGGCTTAACTACTATTTATTTACAAAAGGTTGATGATGAGTAACCGATTTGATGTAGCACCCGGTAATGTAGAACCACTTGGCTCTAGTGTTATTGATAATGGGGTCAACTTCGCGCTTTATGCGCCTGGGGCAAGCCAAGCTTATGTATGCCTGTTTGATAAAAGTGGCCATTCAGAAATACTAAAAATGGCGATGAACATCAACGAAGGGGGTATTTGGAGTATTCATATTTCGCCATTAAACGCCGGTGCGCTTTATGGTTTTAGAGTTGAGGGTGAATATAACCCTAAAAATGGTCAACTGTTTAACGAAAATAAGCTGCTGATAGACCCATATGCAAAAGACTTGTTTGGCGAGTTTACTTGGAGTGAACGCCACTACGGGCAAATGCCAATCGGTACTAAAAGCACTGTAAATAATGCGATTGATATACCTAAATCAAAAGTAGCGGCTCCTACGTTGTATACGCATAAAAAGCCTAACCACCGTTGGTCAAACACGGTTATTTATGAGTGCCATGTGAAAGGTACAACGTGTCGTCATCCTAAAATACCTAAACCTCTACAAGGAAAGTTTTTAGGGTTAAGCCACCCAAGCTTTATTGAACACTTACAAAGCTTTGGTGTTACAGCCGTTGAGCTTTTGCCTGTTCATTCTTTTATTAGTGAGCAATTTTTAACAGGGAAAGGTTTGCAAAACTACTGGGGTTACAACACGCTTAACTTTTTTACGCCCCATAAAGACTATTTGGTAAACGACGATATAAACGAGTTTAAGCAAATGGTGCAAGAGTTCCATGCTGCAGACATAGAAGTCATATTAGATGTTGTTTACAACCATACAGCTGAAGCAGGGGCGGATGGCCCTATACTATCGCTTAGAGGCTTTGATAACTTAGCCTATTACCGCACAGTAGATGGCCAGCCTGACGTATATATAAACGATACCGGCTGTGGTAATACCATAAATATTGACCACCCTAAAACACTGCAACTTGTACTTGATAGCCTTCGTTATTGGGTTGAAGTAATGGGAGTTGATGGTTTTAGGTTTGATTTAGCGACCATTTTAGGCCGCTCAAAAGCAGGCTTTAGCTCCGCACATACTTTTTTACAAGTAGTTGCCCAAGACCCTGTGCTTAACAAAGTTAAGTTAATAAGCGAGCCTTGGGATATAGGCCCAGGTGGTTATCAGCTTGGTGCATTTCCGCCGCCATGGCGAGAATGGAACGATCAATACCGCGATGTAATTAGACGTTTTTGGCAAAGTGAAACAGGCATTATTGCAAGCGTTGCAAAACGTTTGCATGGATCGTTTGATATTTTTGAGCACAGCCAACGTGGGCCACTCAATAGTATTAATTTCATAACGAGTCATGATGGTTTTACCCTTGCTGATTTAGTGAGTTATGAGCATAAACATAACGAAGCTAATGGCGAGCAAAATCGAGATGGGCACAGTGCAAATCATTCGTTTAACTGTGGGGTAGAAGGTTTTACCAGCGACTCTAAAATAAACGCACTGCGCTTACAGCAACAAAAGAACTTTTTACTTACTTTAATTCTCTCAAAAGGTGTTCCAATGATTGCCGCTGGCAGCGAAATGGCGCACTCGCAAGGGGGGAATAACAATGCTTATTGCCAAAATAATCGCACTAGTTGGCTTGCCTGGAAAGATTCTCAACTTAATCATTCGTTAACACGATTTATTGATGATGCATTAAAAATTAGACGTGCGCACAGTGCGTTTAAACACAGTGTATTTTTAGATGATATAGACGAGCGTTTTACCGTTAAGTGGTTTACCGAACAAGGTAAAACCATGACTGATGCTCACTGGCATGAAGATACCAGGCAGTTTTTAATGTATAGCTTACTTGATAAGCAAAACAATCATGCATTGCTGATTGTATTTAATGCCAGTGAAAAAACAATTTTTTGTCAAATGCCCCCATCGCCAATTAATGCGCCGTGGCAAATGATTCTATCAAGTGTACATAATGCATCTGTGAGCAGTAATGAAGATGCGATGGTTGAAATTTCAGCACAAAGTAGTTGGGTTTTTAGTGCCAATTTAGAGGATGTTAGTCATGGTTAAACAAAGTGATCAAGTGTGTGTAGTAAAGAGCTGGCAAGAAGGGCCCGTTATTGATGAAAGTACGCTTAAAGATGACTTAACACGGCATTTTTATTATACCCTCGGCCGAGATAAGGTGGGTGAATCGCAGCATTATTTGTATCACGCATTAGCGCTTACTATTCGCGACAGACTTGTGGCCCGCTGCAGAGAAACGAATCAACAAATTAAGCAAGAGAAACGCCGCAAAACGGCTTACCTTTCTCTTGAGTTTTTGATGGGGCGTGCGCTAGGTAATGCTGTTTTAAATCTAGATTTAGATGAACAAGTAAGCTCAGCACTACAAGAGTACTGCACAACAATAGAAACAATTGAAGACGCCGAGCACGACGCTGGCCTAGGAAATGGTGGACTAGGGCGCCTTGCAGCCTGCTTTTTAGATAGCTGTGCTAGTTTAGCGTTGCCTGTTATTGGCTATGGCCTACGATACGAATACGGCATGTTTAATCAATCGATTAAAGATGGTAACCAAATTGAGCAACCAGATAACTGGCTACGTGAAGGACATCCATGGGAGCTAAGCGCACCAGAGCATGCAAAACGTGTGAAGTTTGGTGGCTATGTGCAAAGTTACACAGATAAATTTGGCAGAGAGCACCGTCAATGGATGGGCTCACAAGATGTATTAGCTGTACCGTACGATGTACCTGTCCCTGGTTATAAAAACAATATCGTAAATACACTACGTCTGTGGAAATCAGAGGCAACAGATGAATTTAATTTAACCGAATTTAATGCGGGCAGTTATTCAGAAGCCGTCGCACAAAAAAATCTAGCCGAACAGATCACCATGGTGCTGTATCCAAATGACAGCAGCGAAAATGGTAAGGAGCTTAGGTTACGCCAACAATACTTTTTATCATCGGCGAGTATTCAAGACGTAGTAGACCAATGGGTTTCTCAACATGGCGAGAGCTTTAGTGACTTTGCTGATTTTCATGTTTTTCAGTTAAACGACACGCATCCAAGTATTGCTGTTGCAGAGCTAATGCGTATTTTAATTGATGATTACGAATTAAATTGGAACGATGCGTGGCAAATCACAACTAAAACCATGGCCTATACAAATCATACGCTACTTCCTGAAGCGCTTGAAAAATGGTCTGTTTCGTTGTTTTCAAAATTATTACCACGCATTTTAGAAATAGTTTACGAGATAAATGCACGCTTTTTAGCACAAGTTGCACAGCAATGGCCGGGAGATGTTGAAAAGCAACGTGCATTGTCACTGATTGAAGAGGGTGATGAGCCGCAAATTCGTATGGCTTATTTAGCTATTGTAGGTAGTTACTCTGTAAATGGCGTAGCAGCACTTCATACTGAACTGTTAAAAGCGGGATTATTTAAAGAATTTTATGCATTGTGGCCAGATAAGTTTAATAACAAAACAAATGGTGTAACGCCTCGTCGATGGCTTGCGCATTGTAATCCAGTATTAAGTGAATTAATTGGTGGAAAAATTGGTCATGACTGGGTTAAAAACTTCTCAAAAATTAGTGACCTACGTCGTTTTTATGACAACAAGGCATTTCATGAGCAATGGCAAAATGCTAAACGTGAAAACAAACAACGTTTAGTTGATTTAGTTAAGGCGCGCTGTGATATCGATTTTGATGTATCAATGATGTTTGACGTACAAGTAAAACGTATCCACGAATACAAACGTCAGCTATTAAACATACTTCATGTGATTCATTTATATGACCGTATTCGCCGTGGGGATACCCAAGGACTTGTTCCTCGTTGTGTTCTATTAGGTGGTAAAGCAGCGCCAGGTTATTACATGGCTAAAAAAATTATTAAGCTTATTAACAACGTGGCAGAGGTTATAAATAAAGACCCTCAAGCTGCACCATATTTACGCGTCGCATTTTTACCTAATTACAACGTAACCGCAATGGAAGTTATTTGTCCTGCAACCGACCTCTCAGAGCAAGTATCTACCGCAGGCAAAGAAGCGTCTGGTACTGGCAACATGAAATTTATGATGAATGGTGCATTGACAATAGGCACGCTGGATGGCGCAAACATTGAAATTAGAGATGCTGTTGGTGCTGATAACTTCTTTTTGTTTGGCGCACAAGCGCACGAAATTGACGATATTAAATCACGTTATAATCCAGAGCATTTAATATCGCAAAATAGCGATTTAAAGAATGTGATGCAATTACTCGAGAGCGGGCATTTTAATTTATTTGAGCCATGCTTATTTGACGACATAACAAATGCAATTAAGAGCCCGCACGATCCATGGCTTGTTGCTCACGATTTTGAAAGTTATGTAGCAGCTCAAAAAGAAGTTGATAAAGCTTACGCAGATCAGACCTACTGGACACAAATGAGTATTTTAAATACAGCAGCCAGTGGTATGTTTTCAAGTGACAGAACCATAAGCCAATACAGTGAAGATATTTGGCATTTAGAACCCCTCAATATTAGTGAAACAGACTTAACGACAACTAAAAGCCATGCCACTAACAGCCTAGACTAAATGGAGAGAGTATTATGCCTAATTATGCAAATCGCTACATAAGTAGCCTAACCAGAGAAACTTACGCGTTAATACTGGCAGGCGGTCGCGGTTCTCGCCTGCATGAGTTAACCGATTGGCGAGCAAAGCCAGCAGTTTACTTTGGTGGTAAACATCGAATTATCGATTTTCCACTATCAAACTGCATTAACTCGGGTGTGAGACGTGTTGGTATTGCTACACAATATAAATCACATTCATTAATACGCCATGTAAACCGCGCATGGGGGCACTTTAAAAAAGAGCTAGGAGAGTCGGTTGAAATACTACCTGCATCTCAGCGCCAAGGTGATGATTGGTATTGTGGAACCGCAGATGCTGTTTTTCAAAACATAGATATTATTCGTCATGAGCTTCCTAAATATGTGATGATTTTGTCTGGAGATCATGTGTACCGTATGGACTATGGTGCTTTATTGGCTGAACATGTGCAAAAAGGCGCAGATATGACTGTGTGTTGTATTGAAGTTCCAGTAGAGGAAGCCGCAGACACGTTTGGTGTAATGACCGTTGATGAAGAAAATAGAGTGTGTCGTTTTGATGAAAAACCAGCAATGCCGAGCTCCGTACCCGGCAAGCCAGGTACATGTTTAGCATCAATGGGGAACTACATTTTCAATACAGAATTTTTATTTGAGCAACTTAAAAAAGATTCTGAAAATGAAGGCTCTGGACGCGATTTTGGTCACGATATTATTCCAGCGATTATAGAAGAGCATAATGTATTTGCTTTCCCATTTAGAGATCCAAACCAAGAAGGGCAACCTTATTGGCGCGATGTAGGTACGCTTGACTCGTTCTGGGAAGCTAATATGGAACTGGTAATGCCAGAGCCACAACTTGATTTATACGATCCAACGTGGCCAATATGGACTTATCAAGAGCAACTACCACCTGCTAAATTTATTTTCGATGACGAAGATAGACGTGGTATGGCTTTAGACTCAACAGTCTCGGGTGGGTGTATTATTTCGGGCTCTGCGGTTAGAAAATCCCTGTTGTTTTCTAACGTTCACGTTCGCTCATTTTGTACCATTGAGCAGTCGGTTATTTTACCCGGTGCGGTTATAAACCGAGGTTGTAAAATTAAACGCGCAATAATAGATAGAAGCTGTGAAATACCTGCGGGTCTTGAAATCGGTTTTGACAAAAAAACAGATGAAGAAAACGGCTTTAGGGTATCTAAAAAAGGTATCGTTCTTGTTACACGTGATATGCTCACTGAGCTTGCAAAAAAGTTAGAACGCCAAGCGCGAGAAAATAAAAAGCTAGCGTAACAATAAGTTAGATAAGCACGACAACATAGCTTGCTCATTTGTGAGCAAGCTCACACAGGTTTAAAGGAAATAATAAATTAATGCATGTATTAATGGTTGCAGCAGAAAATGACGCGTTACCAGGCGCAAAAGTAGGCGGTGTGGCAGATGTAGTACGCGATGCACCTAGGGCTCTTGCAAAGCAAGGTATAACGGTTGATGTTGTTATTCCTGATTACGGGTTTGAGCCGCTTGAGCGTATTTATATAGGTGAAGTAACCGTTGCATTTAATGCTCAACCCCATGTATTAACCATTTTTAAAGTACAACAAGCCGAAAATAATGTAAGCCAAATTGTTATTAGCCACCCGTTATTTAGTGAATCAGGCAGTGTATATTGTAATGATGCACCGGGGAGGCCTTTTGCAACTGATGCGACTAAATTTGCTCTATTTAACGCAGCCGTCTGCGAAGCGTTATTACAAGGTGTATTAAAGCGCCCTACAGCGCTACATTTACATGATTGGCACAGTGCCTGCGTTGCAGTTTTACTTAAGTTTGAGCCACGTTATAGCTCACTTAATACCTTACCTATTGCCTTCACAGTGCATAATATTGCACTGCAAGGGATAAGGCCTTTCAAACATGATGATTCAAGCTTAGAGGCGTGGTTTCCATCACTTAGTTATAATGGCCAGCAATTATGCGACCCGCGTTACCCTCATTGTTTTAATCCTATGCGCAGTGCAATAAATCTATGCGATAAAATACATGTTGTATCGCCAACTTACAGCCAAGAGGTTCTTGAACCTAGCAATTACGAACATGGTTTTTTTGGTGGCGAAGGGCTTGAGCAAGATCTGCAAAATGCAGCAAGCCAAGGCAAGCTTGTTGGTATTTTAAATGGCTGCGAATATCCAAGCAATGCACTTGAAGGAACAACTCTCACTGATTTTTATAGCCAAGCAGAGAACACTTTATTTACTTGGATGGCAAATAGCGAGCAGTTACAAAGTGGCTACTATATTGCCCACCAACGACTACAGCAATTTAAAGCAACGGTTAATAACGGTCCATTAGTTACAAGCGTTGGCCGTCTTACTGAGCAAAAAGTGTTGTTATTGTGCCAGCAGGTTAATGGGGTTTTAACTATTGATAAAGTGTGCCAATTAATTAATGAACATAATGGCAGACTTATTATTCTCGGTTCGGGTGACAAAGAGCTCGAAAGTATATTTACCAAAGCAATGGCGCGTAATTCCAATCTTTTATTTTTAAAGGGGTATGGGCAAGGTGTTGGCGATTTAATGTATCAATTAGGTGACTTATTTTTAATGCCAAGCTCGTTTGAACCGTGTGGTATTAGCCAAATGCTAGCAATGCGAGCGGGGCAACCGTGTTTAGTACACAGTGTTGGCGGATTAAAAGATACTGTTAAACACCACGAAAATGGTTTTAGCTTTAATGGAGACACGTTGGCAACGCAAACGCGTAATTTAATTAGCTGTTTAGACGAAACTCTCTTAATTAAAAAGCAAAATCCTAAAAGATGGCATAAAATTAAGCACAGCGCAGAGCAAATGCGTTTTTCGTGGCCACAAGTGGCAACTGATTATATAACAACCTTATACCGGTAAATCGTTTCTGTACTTTAAAGTTTAGTGACAAATCTACCTGCTTAGGGTTTAATTACTTAGTATTATATAAAAGCTAAGAAGTAGGTAATGTGTCTGTATTTGTTGCAAGGCAAGCAATATTCAATCGAAGTAAAAAAGTAGTAGCCTATGAGCTACTTTTTCGTGATAGTCCAAAAAATTATTTTCCAGATATTGCAGAAGGCCAAGCAACAGCAAGGCTTATTATGGAAAATCAATTAAATTTAGGTACACGCCATATTACATCAGGCAAAAAAGCGCTTATTAATATAGGACCAGAATCACTAAAACTCGATTTATGTGCTTTCTTACCATGCCAAGACGTTGTGATTGAGTTACTCGAAACCATAGAACCTACCGACGATAACTATGAGCTATGCCGAGGTTTATTTCATAGTAACTACAAACTCGCGCTCGATGATTTTGTATATAAACCACAATGGGATCGTTTTTTAAAGCTTGTGAAGCTCATTAAATTTGATATTGAAATTACACCTCTTAGCGAAATACAGCCCATAGTTACTAAGTTACAAGCGCATAAACAAATAAAAATACTAGCCGAAAAAATAGAAACACAAGAAGACTATGAGCTTGCCTTTGATATGGGGTTTGATTATTTTCAAGGCTATTTTTTTGCAAAGCCTACCATGATCAAGCAAAACGACATTGATTATAATTATGGTTTAGTCGTCGCTATTTACGCCGAAATAATGAAGCAAAGCCCTGACATTAAAACCATCGCAAGCCTGTTTGAGCTAGATGCTGCACTCGCATATAAGTTACTAAGATTAATAAACAGCGGTGTGTTTCCTATACAAAGCCAAATATCGTCATTAAAGCAAGCGCTTGTGTATTTAGGACACGAACGCCTGAAAAAGTTTGTGAGCCTTATTGTTACTGCTCATACAGCGGGTAAAAAGCCAGCAGAGCTAATGCAAGTATGTGTTGTACGTGCTCGCTTTTGTGAGCTTGTGGCAAAAAAGGTTAATAAAAGTCAGTCAGGCGAAGCATTTTTAACAGGGTTATTTTCACTGCTAGATGCAATCCTTGATCAACCAATGAGCTTGCTTGTTGAAAAGCTACCTTTCCCTGATGAAATAAAAACGGCATTATTAGGGGACAAAAACACACTTTATTATATTTTAAACGTTGTTAAAGCATATGAAACAGGAAGCTGGTGGGCACTTGAACAAGCTGTACTTTTGCTAAATATCGACAGTGCTATACTACCTCCACTTTACCAACAGTCAGTCGATTGGGCTGACAGTTATAAGAATAATATTTAACGGATAATAGCTTTAATGCGCAATTATAATATGGACTTTATTCGCGGCGTTGCCGTGCTTGGCCTTGTTTACATGAATGCTTACGCCTTCGGCATTTTTGAATACGGGTATACCTCCTTAACTACTCCTCCTGTTAGCGACTCAATTATTCACACCCTTAGCAGCGTGTTTGTAGACGGGCGTTTTAGAACGCTGTTTAGTTTGCTTTTTGGTGCAGGGCTTTACATTCAGTGGCAACGTTACAAGTCTGAAGTGCAGATAAAAAGCAGGCTCTATTGGTTAATTCTCTTTGGTTTAGCGCATGGTTTTTTACTTTGGGCCGGTGATATTTTATTTGTTTACGGTGTATCTGGCTGGTTTGTTATTAAATATTTAGAAAGTGATAGCAATGTACTTTTAAAAAGAGGGCTTGCATTTACCTTGTTGTCGGGTGTAGTTACCTTACTTGTTATATCTAGCGTACCCGATGAAGTGATTTACCGCGATACAGCACAGTTTATTGAATTATATAACCCACACTATATTGATTACTTTATTAGTAACCTTGCTATGAACACGTTAATGCTTGTTATGGTGCCAATAATGACAATGTGGATGTGCGTGGGCCTTATGCTCATTGGCATTTATTTATATAAACAAGACGTTTTTAGTAAAGGCTTAACGACTCAGCAATTAATAGTTTGCGGTGCAATGACCCTTGTTTTTTGTGGAATCAGGCTTTATGCATCACAGCTTAATGGCAGCTTAGGATATGGGGTGCAAGAATTTGTAAATATGTTTGCGGCGCTAGGTATGGCTACGCTGTATATTCAATTAATTGTTAAATTTTGCAATAACAGCGCACATGTTGGCACGCTTATTCAACAAGCGGGGCGCTTAGCATTTACTTTATATATTAGCCAAACACTCATACAATTATTGTTATATAAAGTGCTATTTACGCACTGGGTGCTCAATTTTGATCGTATTGACTACTGGTTAGTTGCAACGGCATTAGTTGCACTGCAGCTTATATTTACCTTTATATACAGCCGCTATTTTAACCAAGGCCCGCTTGAATTTGTATGGCGTAAATTAACGAAAGCAAAAATTAATGCTTAAACACCTATAAATTTTAAATTAGGGGCGAAAAAATAGTGTGGGTGGTTTACACTACTCGCCTTAAAAATTACTACGCTATAAGTGCCATGACCGAATTAAAACGTTTAAATAAATTTATTAGTGAAACAGGATTTTGTTCACGCCGCGAAGCCGATAAATATATTGAGCAAGGTCGTGTCAGCGTTAATGGCTACTCGCCTGAAATGGGCGTAAAAGTTGCTGCTACCGATGTTGTATTGGTTGATGGCAAGCCACTTAAAGCCACACCAAAGCGCGTTTATATCGCTTACAATAAACCCGTTGGTATTACGTGTACTACCGAAAGTAAAATTCAAAGTAATATTATTCGCGCGGTAAATTATCCTACGCGTATATTTCCAATAGGGCGTTTAGATAGACCGTCTGAAGGGCTTATATTTTTAACTAACGAAGGCGACATCGTTAATAAAATTTTGCGTGCGGGTAATAACCACGAAAAAGAATATGTTGTTACGGTTGATAAACCGCTTAATCGTCAGTTTGTTACAAAAATGGCCAATGGTGTGCCTATTTTGGATACTGTTACTAAAAAGTGTAAAGTTACCCAAACTGCCCCTAAAGAATTTAAAATAGTACTTACACAAGGTTTAAACCGCCAAATACGCCGTATGTGTGAATATTTAGGTTACGAAGTGGTGACGTTAAAGCGCACTCGTATAATGAACGTAACACTAAAAGGTTTAAAGGTAGGGCAGTGGCGTCATTTATCTGATACTGAAATGGCGCAAATAAACGACTCGATTTCTGACTCAGGTAAAACTCAAGAACATTCGCTTGATGCTAATAAACAATCAGAAAATAATACGCCGTCGATTCCTAAAAAGCGTGATTTTCAGGGTGAAAATCCTCGCCGTTTTAATAAAGGCGAACAAAGTGGCGAGCGTAGTACTGAGCGCAATTCAAGTCGCAACTCTGATCGCAGTAATGCTAATGGCGAGCGCAAAAATGAGCGCAGTAAAGCACCTTATCAAAAGCGTTCTACCACGTATGTTGGTAAGCCAAAAAGTATTAAAGAGAACAAGTCGTCACAGTCAAAACCTAGCTCGGGGCGTACCCTTAGCTTAAAAAAATAATCTGCACCTAAGTGGTATTCTACTACCACTGTATTTCTTGTACTATATTGCCAAGTGGGCTTGTAATGCCCACTAAATTTATATTGTTATTTTGCAAAGTCACCAATTTATTCTTATCTAAATACCATCTAAAAGTGTATTTTCTGTAGTTCTGTAAACTAAGCACAGTTAGCGTTGCACAACTGTACTCATAATCATTTGGGCAACTACCTACCTCGAGTAATTGATGCCCTTGCTGCCATATATTATTGCTGTGTTTATTGGCCCATAATTTCACAGAAATACAAACTGACGTCCATAACCATAAGTAAATTAAAATGGGCAAAAACAGTGGTATAAATGCGCTGCGGAACTTCCCATGCTCAGCAATATAATTTTTAACTGTATGTTTAAATTCAAAGTTATTATTGTATTTTTTATATAGGTGCCTTAATAAAACAACCGACAACACTATCGCCGTTATTGGAAATAACGTAAATGTTAAGGTGTTATATATACTGTTGGGGATAAAAGCGGGGTCGGCTTGTTCATCCCATGCAAGTAAAACCAGCGGAGGTGCTGTTACTAAGAGTAATAAGGCGCTGTTGAAGAGTTGCTTAAAGGTCAAAGGGTATTCACTTATAAAATATTGCTTGTATAAAGCCCAAATTAGCGCTTAATATTTCGCTATTAAATGCTAAAGCCAATATAAAATAAGAGTATACCTAAATAAACTGCAATCGCCGATAACGAGTTTTTAGAGCGCAGGCGCTTAACAAGGTCGCGTGTGCCATCAACCATACCGGAAATAACCAGTACTAAACCACCTGTAAATCGGTAGTTGTTTAAGTTCACGTTACCATTATCGTCAGTTATAAAGCGTAAATAACCAAAAAGTATAAAAACGCTGCCCGCTATTAGTATCGCGGTTTTAAAATTTTCCAAGGCTTTTCCATAATATTGAGTTAGATACTAAAACGGCACTAAGTTGAGTCATAATAATTTTACTATATTTCGAATTTAAATTTTGCCTAAATCCATTAAATGGCCTCATTATGTCGCTATATTAGGCGTATATACGCTAAAGCCTGATTTATATTGTGCATTATCAAGTACACTTAGTTATATGAAGGGTAAGCTGTTAAGATGCGCCGTCTTAATAATGCAGAAAGGTTATAGAAGTAACATGTCAAAATTTTTCTTTATGGGTAAGCCCGACATAATGGGTAAAAATAACAGTAATGGATTTGCGCCAAAACGTACTGCAAAGCCAGGCTCAGAGTTACACCCGCTCACGTTAACTGTAAACTCAGTTGAACGACAATCAGAAATAGAAGCAATATTAGAAGAGCATTCGCTGTTTGCTTCAATTGAAGTTAAAGCTGAAGTACCAGAAGATATTCGCGAACTAGACTTTGCGCTTAGCAAGTCAACACCACAAGTATTTGATAAAGTACCAGAGCGTAACGCACCTTGTGTATGTGGTAGCGGCAAAAAATATAAGAAGTGTTGCGGTTAGTTTCTTAACAACTAAATATGTAGCCTTTCTTTTTTCATCGGTATTAAATAAAAATGCCACTGACCATGAGCCAGTGGCATTTTTAATGTTAACCGATTATATGTTTAACTACTTACGCGGTTCGTAATCAATTCTAAATATAACCGTGTAAAGTACTGGCACTACAATTAGAGTCAAAATTGTAGCAAAGCCTAAACCAAACATAATTGTTACCGCCATTGACTGGAAGAACACGTCAAATAACAGCGGGATCATACCTAAAATAGTAGTTATAGCCGCCATAGCAACTGGGCGTACACGGCTCACACCAGAGTCAAATACGGCCTCATAGGGAGATTTACCTTCCCTTAATTCGAGATTTATTTGATCAACTAATACAATACCGTTTTTAATAAGCATACCGCTTAAGCTTAATAAACCAAGTAGTCCCATAAAACTAAACGGAGCATTCATAGCTAACAAGCCCGCGCTTACACCGATAATAGCTAACGGAACCGTTGCCCAAATCACAAGTGGTTGCTTAAGCGAGTTAAAAAGTAATACGGTTACTGCAAACATCGCTAAGTAACCCAGCGGTAATGAGCCAAATATTGCTTTTTGAGCTTTGCTTGAAGATTCAAACTCGCCGCCCCATTCCAGTTCGTAACCGCGCGGTAATTCCATGTTTTCTATTGGTCCGCGAATACGAGCAAATAGTTTAGCTGGGGTTTCATCCCCTAATACATCGTGATCGGCCATAATCGTAATTGTACGTTTGCGATCGCGGCGCATTATTAGGCTATCTTCCCACTGTACAATAAACTCGTCTACCACTTGGGTTACTGGTACAAATACACCCAATACAGGGCTGTATATTTGAAGGTCGTGTACGCTTTCCACGTTTAAGCGCTCGTTAGCAGGAGAGCGGGCAATAATAGGCAGCAATTGTGTACCATCGCGATATACGCCCACTTGTTTACCCGATAAGCTTGTTAGTAATACATTGTCTAAGTCAGATTTACTAATACCTAAGCGGCGTGCCTTTTGCTCGTTAAACTGTGGGCGAATCATTTTAGTACGTGCACGCCAGTCATCACGAATATTGTATGCGCCATCATCATTACCAATAAGCTCTTCAGCTTTAGCAGCCAATTGTCTTAAAATAACAGGATCAGGGCCTGAAAAACGCGCTTCTATTTTTGCATCAGTAGAGGGGCCAATTTCCATTGGCTTAATTTTAAGCTGCGCAGAGAGCGCATGATTATTTGAGTAATCACGTACAGTTTGCATTACAGTTGCTACGGCTTCTCTGTCGGCCACACGAATAATTAATTGCCCGTACGCGGGATATGACTTTTCTGGTGCGTAGGTAAGCATAAAGCGTGGCGCGCCTTGGCCTGTTGTACTTGTTACTTCTTCAACAAGGTCTTCTTTTTGCAAAAATTCTTCAAGCTTTTTAACGCCCTCTAGGGTTGAGCGAATATCAGATCCTTGCTCTTGCCAGTAATCAACATAAAACATAGGTGTATTAGAAGCAGGAAAAAACGACTGTTTAACAGAGCCAAAACCAACAACCGCAGTACACAGTAAAACAACCATTAATATAAGCGTGGTTTTTCTAAAGTGCAGCGCTAAATCTAAAACCGCTTTATAACCATTAAAAATAAAACCTTTATACGGGTCTTCATCTTCTTGGCCTTCTTCGTTTTTAAATTCGTTTTCTTTGAACATTAAATTGGCAAAAAATGGCGTTAGCGTAATGGCTGTTATCCAGCTTAATAAAAGCGAAATAAACAACACCCAAAACAAGCTACCGGCAAATTCACCACTGGCATCAGAGCTTAAACCAATTGGCGCAAATGCAGTCACTGCAATGACTGTTGCACCTAGTAAGGGCCATTTTGTTTGCTCAACAATATTAACCGCCGCTTTGAGTTTTGTTTGCCCACGTTTAAGGTTGATTAGTATCCCTTCGGTTACAACTATTGCGTTATCAACCAGCATACCAAGCGCAATAATAAGTGCTCCAAGTGATATACGCTGTAAATCGATAGCAAACAACTTCATAAATATAAACGTACCCAATACAGTAAGCAGTAAAATACCACCAATTAAAACACCGCTTTTTAAACCCATAAATAACAGCAGTACTACAATAACAATCGCAATAGCTTCAAGTAAGCTGATAATAAAACCATCAACCGATTTTTGAACCTCTTGTGGTTGGTTGTATACCGAATTTATGTCAATACCATGAGGGCGTTGATACTCAAGTGAAGCTAAGTGATCGTCAATGTGTTTACCCACATCTACCACGTTAACTCCCGACATAAACGACACGCCAATAAGCAAAGCTTGCTGAGAGTTATAACGAATAACATTGTTAGGTACTTCTGCGTACTCTCTGTAAACCTTTGCTACGTCGCCTAAATAAATAAGCTCACTTGCACCAGGTTTTGAAATTAATAGCGTTTCGAGCTCTTTTACATCTTTAAACTCGCCAGTAGGGTGCAATCGAATTGACTCATCGCCCACGCGAATTTTACCCGCGTTAGATACCGTATTTTGCGATTGCAGTAACTGAAATATATGACTTGGTGCAATACCTAGTTGAGCCAATTTACGCGTTGATACTTCAACCATTACTTGCGGTTGTTGCTCACCTGCAACCGTTACTTTACTTACACCTTTAACCAAGACTAGCTCGCGCTTTAAAAAGTCGACGTAGTCTTTAAGTTCGTCATATGAGTAGCCATCACCGGTTACCGAATACATAACACCGTAAACATCGGCAAAGTCATCTAAAATAGTGCTAGGGTAAACGCCGCTGGGAAGCGAAGGGGAGAGGTCGTTAATTTTTCGACGCATTTCATCCCAAATTTGGCGAAGTTGCTCTTTTCGGTAGGTACTTTTCATCTCTACCGAAATTTGTGATTTACCGTTAGATGAAATAGACGTAACGTAATCAACATAAGGTAATTGCTGAATCGCGTTTTCCAGAGGAAAAGTTACTTCTTCTTCTACTTGTTGCGGCGACGCGCCAGGGTACATGGTAATAACCATGGCTTTTTTAAGCGTAAACTCAGGGTCTTCTAATTGCCCTAAATCAAAATACGACACGGTACCGCCAATTAATAGCAGCAGCGTAAACATCCAACTGATTACTTTTTTCTCAATGGAGAGTTGTGCAAAGCTCATAATTATAAGCCTCGCTCTTTATTCCATGCTCTTACTTTCATGCCTTCTTTTAGTGAGTGCACACCGGCAGAAACAACAATTTGGCCTTCTTTAATACCACTTAACACCTCAATACCATCGCGGTGTAGCTGGCCAATTTTTACTGCTTGTTTATGTACTTGGCTAGTTTCTGAATCAAAAAGCCACACGTAGGCATTATCTTTAATAGATTCTTGAGGTTCAGAAAACACTGACTCAATTGGCAGTATTGTGTAAGACACTTGCGAGCGAGTTACTTTACTTAAATCAATAAATACACTGCCCGTCATACCCGCTAGTAAATTAAAGTCCTCAGGTACTGGTAGCGAAAACACAACTTTATAGGTAAGCGTTGCAGGGTCTGCTTGGGTATCCCACTCTTTAATATCAAGTGTGTATTCTTTATTGTCAAAGCCATCGAATTTTACAGTAGGGTGGTAATCAGTGCCTTTTTGAAAACGAGCGACTATTTTTTCAGGAACCTGGATTTCTACATCCATTAAATCGCGTGTTTCTAAGCGTAATATATTTTGTTTGGCTTGAATGTTTTCAAAGTTTTTAACAAATACTTTTGCAACTGTGCCTGAAAATGGCGCGCGTAGCTCGCTGTACTCAAGGTTTGTTTGTGCAATTTTAAATGCAGATTCAGCAATTTGCATATTAGCAGTGGCTTGATCTAATTCTGATTGGCTGGTTATTTTTTTCTCAAATAATTGCTCAATACGGCCAAGTTGTGACTTTGCCAATTCAAAGCGCGCTTTGCGCTCATCAAACTGCAACTGAAAATCTTCAGGGTCAAGTTTTGCTAATAAATCACCTTTTTCAACGTGTTCACCAGCAAGCACAGGAAACTTAATAAGTTCGCCGTTTACCCTAAAAGCAAGGTAAGAGCCTTGGTTTGCAACAACCTCAGCAGGAAAGCTGCGAATGTTAGTTTGAGAATCATGACCTATGTTGAATAATTTAACAGGGCGAATGGGCTCTTCTTTAACTTGTTGTTCTGGCTCAGAACAGGCTATTAAGCTTAATAAAGTCGTAGTTAAAAAACATAGACGAAAGAGTTTCATGTCTTCTCCGTTGCAATGATGGCAAAATAATTAAGTGCAGCATACGCTGCAAACATATAAAATAAAAATCATTAAATTTTAGAAACTTAATAAGTTTTACTTATAATGTTGCAGAGTGCTATATGAAGCTGAATCAATTAATAATTTTAGATGCCATAGTGCAAAGCGCAAGCTTAAGCGGGGCAGCACTAAAGCTACATAAAACGCAGCCAGCGCTTACACTTGCTATTAAAAATCTAGAAGAAAAAATAGGGTTTGAGTTGCTAGACAGAAGTAAGTACCGATTACAGCTTACTGAAAAAGGGCGTATTTTTCACCGCGAGGCGCAGCAACTTCTGCATGCCAACGACGAGCTAGCGCAGCTTGCTAAAGAATTGGCACTCGGTAATGAACCCCAATTTAGAATTTGTTACGAACAACTTTGCCATACGCAGAGTTACAACGAGATCATAAGTAATACTTTTAGATTGTTTACCAGCACCGAATTTAGCTTAACAAGCGGGAAGCGCTTTATTTCGTTAGAGCAAGTAAATAGTGGGCAAGCCGAATTAGGCATTGGCCCGTGGTTTGATTTATTTCATGCGACAGGCGATTTAGAAAGCGTACCTATAGGCAGGCTCGATATTGGCATTGTCAGCGCTAAAGGCGTACTTCCTCAAAAGCTAACCTATAGCGAACTACAAACGTATCCGTGTTTAGCTATGTTTGAAAGTGACTTGAGTATCGACAGCGACAGACTATCGTACTCAAAAGGCTCCGCCATGATGAAAATTGATGATGTATCGACCTTAAAATCGTTTTTACTTTCAGGTGCAGGTTGGGCAATGATGAGCCTAGAACACTGCGCTCCTGAAATAAAAGCAGGCTTACTTCAAGAAATACACATAACTGACCGAGAGCATAAATTTAGCGCACAAATTAGAGCCTTTAGACAACATGCAGTGCACCACGGCCCTGTAGCGCGTACTATTTGGGAGCAATTTAAAGTACTTAGTGAGGCGTATTTAAATGAACGCTAATATTGATAAAGAAACACTTATTTATACTGTTATCGCAGGCATACCAATAGGTAAAGTGGCAAGCTACGGGCAAGTTGCAGCTCTTGCGGGCTACCCGCAAAACTCACGGTTGGTTGGGCGCTTATTAAAAATGATGCCAAACGACTCGGTTATACCTTGGCACAGGGTCGTGAATAGCCAAGGTAAAATATCATTCCCTGAAGGTAGCGAAAAATACCAAGAACAACGCGAAAAGCTATTATCAGAAGGCGTATTGTTTAAAAATGACAAAGTAAATATGCGTGAGTGTCGGTGGGAGTGATATGACTATTATGGGCAGGTAAGTGCCATAGCTGACTTTCAAGGCGTGAATTGATACTCTGTTGGGTGGCGCCTTCGGCTTAACCAACCTACCTTTTGACGTAGGTCGGATAAGTGGCGAAGCCACGCCATCTGACACAGTAAAATACCTTGCCAATTATTATCAATATTTTATGTTGTCGTCTGGCTGGAGAGTGCCATTTCCGGACGTTCGTAACGCTTGCTTAAGCGGACTAAAATGGTGAGTTAAATTTGTAGCGAAGCGAAACCTAACCCACGGTTTTAGTTCTGTTTAAATCTCTTGTTAGTTGCTTTGTTCACTGCCACATGTAAGACAAGTATTGCTAGTATGTAATTTGTAAGAATCAGTTGGATAGATCACATTTGCAGGGCACGATTGCTCTTGGCAAGATTCTCTTTCAATCTCGGCATACCCATGGCACAACCAACAATGGACTTCGGTAGAATCAGATTCATTTGGCTCTAAACATGCGTATTTAGCATCAAGCACACTTCCCGATTCTATTGCGTTTTCTTGACAATGAGGACATAAGTAGCGTCGCCCCTCTAACGGCATACCAATAAGTTTCTTAAATTTTCTCTGAGATAAATAATCTTCAAAAAATTTATAATACTGAAGAAGTTGCATGTTTTCTTCATCTTCATTAAATAGACCGTATAAGGGTTCTGTTAGCATAACCTCCCTAAATTCTGATATCCAAGTTGGTGTCCATATATCGGTTAAATACTCCGCGATAACTTCAACGATATAGTTTGGTTTAATAAGCTCCCTGTGCAAACCATGTGTGAACTTATTCCTGCTCACTCTTAACTCTTCTAACATCGTTAAAGCTGAACCGGATAGGCTTTTAACATCAATTTTTTTATACTTTGAGACAAGGTCATCTAGGCCCAACAGGTATAAAGTCTCAAAGTCGTACGATTCTGGAGAATCTATTTTATCTCTTGATTCATCTGTTAAAAGTTCGAGAGGGTCTTGTGTACTAACTTCATATTTGAAGAAGTTTTCAATACTAAGGAAAAGCATTATTAAAGAGTTACCAAGTACTCCTTGCCTACTATCCCACTCTTCATCTAAATCACCAAAGCTCGAAACTAAAGCAGCGGGAGAGATCGCTAGTTCGGTTTTAAATATATGATCAATCGCTTGAGCTAAATATTGAATACTCAAATTTTTGAACTCATTCGGTTCAGGTAAATTAGTAATCATTTAACCTCCATTTTATGGTGAGCTATCCATGGCAACTAAACAGTTTGTTATACCCCGAGTCAAAGTGAGCTTTTATATTCTGGTAAATTTTTAAGGACTTGATATGTATGATAATACTGAATTTTCATTCCATACTTACAACCAAGCTCTTTTCGTAGGCTTTCTGCTCTTACTGGGAAATCATTCGCTATGAATGCAGCCACGTTTTGTTTTGATGAAGGATAATTACTTATGCTTTCAACAGCATTTTCAATTTGTTTTAACCCAATAGAACCAGATTTAACTTGTACTAAAACCAGCTCCTCATCAGATTCAGCGACTACGTCAATTTTCATATGATCAAGCTCTGAATCACCACGCTTAGCTCTATACCCTAGAGACTCGAAGAACTCTACTGAAATATGCTCTGTCAACTTACCTTGAATATTTCTTTTTTTACCCACTGCTGATTTAACTAACTTAGAAATGTCTTCAAGGTCTCTTTTTTTAACTGGTTCATATGCGCGATCTTCTTCTGTAATGGAATCAGAATACATTCCAATTTCTTTTCCCTGATATACAGAAAAGATAAAGTCAGCTCGTGGGACAGGATCAACTAACTCATCTTCTATTTGAGCAAAAATTTCTTGCTGTTCTTCATTTGAAAACTCTTTCGCAAATATCAACGTCCCATATACACAATCGCTGAAGTGGATATCTAGGCTGCCTACATTCTGATAGTCTTGGAAAAGAGCATAACTCTCACTGTTTGATGTCCTGACAGTTCTTGTAAATTTAATACTCATAATCTCACTTATTACGCTTAGGGGTATAACAACTTTATCAGAGGACACTTTTCCTTTTTTAGCGCGAAAACGTCCTTATTTTATGCGCATATATTAATAGCAAATAGTAAAAACTATTGGTAGCTATAAATATTATGCTTACTGTAGCTTATTTAAAATGTAGAAAAGGGGAAGCTTCCTCTTATTCTTACTAAATCAATGGCGGCTCACCTGAATGACTATATCTCGCTCAAACCAGACCATATTAATTGGCTATACCAGCTTAATAAACATAATTACTAATTGAAATATAATGGCAAACACACCCAGCAATAACAAATAAGTGCCAAATTGCGTGGCTAAATTGGGTGCTTTTAGCACTGTAAAAAAAAGTGCCTAAACTATAAAAAATACCGCCGGCAAGTAGCCAGTAAAGTGCTTTTACATCAACACTTGAATAAAGCGGATAAACAATAGCCAGTGCAAACCAACCCATGAGTAAGTAGGTGGCGAGTGATATTTTTTTATTGCCGTTTTTTACAAATACTTTGTACGCAACGCCCGCCAGTGCAACAGTCCAAATAAATGTAAGTGTTGCCCATGACCAAGCACCGGTTAATGAGATTAATAAAAAGGGAGTGTAGGTGCCGGCAATTAATAAGTATATGGCGCAGTGATCGCACTTTTTATAAAAGGCTCTTAAGCGCGGTTGAATACTGGCGTGGTACAAAGTGGACGACAAAAACAGCACAAATAGGCTGCTGCCATAAATTGCAGTACTAACATACGCGTTAGTGCTGGTGGCTTGGCTAAATAAATCACACATAACAAATGCGGCAAATACTATACCAAGTGCATGACTAATTACGTTTAGTTGTTCTTCTTTTTTAGAATAGGGCGCTTCTAACGACATGACAGATCCTACCACTATTTGAATGAATTTTAGTGTACAAGTGTACGCTGAGTTTTTCAATGTTATAATTTTTATATGAACACAATAATTTATTATTTTTCATAAAGTTGAAACATCAATTTAACCAATGCGTAATTAATAAGACGTAAAAAAGTCGCAATAGTTCGTTAGATTACCGGTAATTCCTAAAAACAATTAACCGGACGAACAGTGAAAAATATGAAAAATAAATTAACAACACGGCCTTTTCTTAAACTTACTAAATTGTCTGTTGCGATGATTTGCGTTACATCAACAAATAGTTTTGCAGATCAAACCATAAATAAAGAACTTGATGAAATAGTGGTTGTTGCTCAAAAGCGTGCGCAATCAATCCAAGATGTGCCTGTAACAATAAGTGCCTACGATGGCGACTTTTTAGAGAGCTTAGGTATTGGCGAACTCGACACTTTATCTGAAATAACACCAGGGCTTGTTATTCAAGAGCAAAGCCCTAACAACCCAGGTTTTGTAATTCGTGGTATTACGTCTGATAGTGGATCGTCTCAATCATCACCTCGTGTGTCTATTTATTATAACGGAGCAGATGTATCACGCTCTCGTGGCTCGTACTTTGAGCTTTTTGATGTAGAAGGAATTGAAGTTGTTAAGGGACCACAAGCAACACTGTTTGGAACAGCAGCTTCTGTGGGGGCTATTAGTGTAGCAACACGTAAACCAGAAAAAGATTTTTCGGCTCAATTAAAAGCATCCGTTGGTAATTACTCGGCCAAAGGTGTTAGTGGTTTTGTAACGGGTGGTAATGATTTAATGCAAGGCCGTGTTGCTTTTACTTATCGTGAACGTGATGGGTTTATAAAAAATATTGCAGGAGATAGTAACTCCCAAAACCCGGCTGGGTTTAAGCAAGATGATATGCATGCTATTGAGCGTTTTTCTTATCGTCCGTCTTTACGTATTACACCTAGTGACGATGTAACGATTGATTTGGTGTATACGTATGAAAAAAATGATGACTCGGGTACATCTTTTAAAAATGGGCTTTATGCACCAACCGGTGGTGATACAAGTCCATATAGCTTTGTTGAAATGCCAGGTAGTCCGTATGCAGAGTCTGTGTTTGGAAAAAAAGACTTAGGTGTAGAGCGCACAGTTAACGATTTAAATTTGACTATAAATTGGGATGTAAGTAACGATTTAACAATCACTTCAATTACTGCAGGGCGTAATTTTGACTCTTTAGAAGTGTTTGATGCTGATGGTACGCAGGCATGGTTCTTAGAATTTGCAGAAGCTGCTGAGGGCGACCAATTTAGCCAAGAATTACGCGCTGTTTATACGCAGAATAAGTTTACTAGTATTTTTGGTGTGAGTTACTTTGAAGAAGATGGTAGCCAGCGTGTTCCATTTAGTACAGAGGAGTCTATATTTTTAAATTGCTTGGGCGTATTGGGTTCAGGTGTTCCTTGTATTAATAATGATGGTAGCGTTAATATTTTAACACCAGCATTAACAGGTGGTGCAATAAGCGAGTTGCCATATTCACTAGAGTTTACAAACTATGGTGAAAACAAAGCGTATTCAGCGTTTGCTGATGTAACTTATGCTGCAACTGAGGCACTGGAGTTAACAGTGGGTCTTCGTTATATAAAAGAAGAAAAGCGCAGTGGTTATAGCTCTGCTGCACCCAATAGTGTTTTAACACAAGCGCCATTGTTTACGGTTGATACAAATGGTGAAACATTCTATGGCGATGCTGATTATGATGATTGGCTGCCACGTTTTAATGCGCTTTATATAATAAACCCTACTACAAATATGTATGCGACTGTTTCAAAAGGACGTCGCTCGGAAGTACTTGAAGTAAGTTCGGCTAACGATGAACAAGGGAATGTTGAAGCCTCTTTATCAGAAGTTCCAGCGGAAATTATTTGGAACTACGAAACCGGTATTAAAGGTAAAGCACTTGACGGGCGTTTAGATTACTCTGTCGCTGTATTTTATCAAGATTACTCTAACTTTCAGGTTACGTTACAGGATGATGAAGGCGTTGCGTTTTCTGCTGATGCGGGCTCTGCCACTAATGTTGGCGCAGAGGCTGAAGTAAGGGCGTTAATTAATAATGAGTTTGAGGTATTTGCCAATTCGGCTTACCTTGATGCTGAAATAGATGATGATAGTAATAACGGTAACCTCGCAGGCAATAAATTTAGATTACAACCAGAGTGGACGTTTAGTACGGGGCTGTTTTATTCAACAGAATTGTCGAACTCACTTAATTTAACGAGCTCTTTAATATATAGCTACCGCTCTGAAGTGTATTTTGAGCCAGCAAATGCGCCAATATCAGGCTTAGATATTAGCCAACCTGGCCTTGGGTTAGTCAGTGCGCGCTTAGGAATTGCAAGTGGTGATGATTGGGCTGTTAGTGTATTTGCCAGTAACTTATTAGATAAAGAGTATTTAGTTGATGCAGGTAATACTGGAGGGGGATTTGGTAATCCAACATTTGTTGCAGGGGCACCTCGCTTTGTTGGTATTGAGTTAACTCTCGGGTTTGGCGGACAATAATACATTTAACTACTTGATATTTTAATTGAGCCACTGCAAAGTGGCTTTTTTATGTGATCACGTTAAAGTGAATTTATATTAGGTAAAAATGAAACAAGATCTAAAAGCTGCTTTACTTACCGCCATTGTTTATCCTGGAGCGGGGCATTTTTCTTTAAAAAAACACCTTATAGGCGCTATTTTTGCGGGTGTATTCTCTGTTCTTTTAATTTTAACCTTTCAAGATATATTTGCGATTGCACAGTGTACTGCAAATGAAATTGTAAACGGAAAAATCCCCATGTCGGTTACGGCCATATTAAAAGCCGCGCAACAACCTTCTGACGCTTGCGCCCAACTCGCTGAATATAAGTACGTACCTTTAATGATTATAATTTGGGTGCTGAGCATGATGGATGCATACCGTTTGGGCAGAAAAGCGCTGCCCACTAAAAAATAAGCCACTTAATCAGAACTCGGTTTGGTTGGCTTATTAATATTTTACCCCGATATTTAGCTATTATTGATGGCGGTAATAATTATTATTACCACCTTTTCATTTTTATACATATTTTTTGTAACCGAGATTTTTTGCCCGCATCATGTAAACATCGTGTAAATTCCTGTATATACCCAGTAAAATCCTCAAACCTCGTTAAATCGCTCACTTGTTAATATTTAGTTAATTAAAATCCTTATCTTTGTACCTTTTTATTCATTTAATGTTAATAAATAAGTGGTACTTTCTGCTCGCCAGATTAACTTTATTTGACTATTAAGTATTGGTTTGGTGTCATTTTATTACGTCAAGCAATGACGACTGATAATTTCAATTTAAGGAAATACGATGAATAACAGTTCAAATAATCACAAAAGAAAGGATTTTAAAGTGGCGAGCTTATCGTTAGCTTTATTATTAGGATGCTCAACAATGGCTAATGCCGCTGTTGAGAAGTTAACGGTGAGTGGGAATCAAATTCTTGCGGGTGGGGAAAGCACAAGCTTTGCAGGACCTAGCCTATTTTGGAGTAACACGGGGTGGGGCGCTGAAAAATTTTATACAGCAGAAACAGTAGCAAAGGCAAAAACTGAATTTAATGCAACATTAATTCGTGCAGCTATTGGTCATGGTACGAGTACTGGTGGTAGTTTGAACTTTGATTGGCAGGGCAATATGAGCCGTCTTGATACTGTTGTAAACGCAGCTATTAGCGAAGATATGTACGTTATTATTGATTTTCATAGCCATGAAGCACATACCGATCAAGCAACTGCAGTTCGCTTTTTTGAAGAGTTAGCTACTAAATATGGGCAGTACGACAATGTTATTTATGAAATTTATAACGAGCCGTTACAAATTTCATGGGTTAACGATATTAAGCCTTACGCAGAAACAGTTATTGATAAAATTAGAGCAATCGACCCTGATAACTTAATTGTGGTTGGTACGCCTACGTGGTCGCAAGATGTTGATGTGGCATCACAAAATCCAATTGATCGCGCCAATATTGCTTATACCCTGCATTTTTATGCTGGCACGCATGGTCAATCGTATCGAAATAAAGCACAAACAGCACTCGATAACGGCATTGCACTATTTGCTACAGAGTGGGGAACAGTTAATGCTGATGGCAATGGTGGTGTTAATATTAATGAAACTGATGCATGGATGGCATTTTTTAAAACAAACAATATTAGCCACGCTAACTGGGCTTTAAACGATAAAAACGAAGGTGCTTCGTTATTTACTCCAGGCGGTAGTTGGAATTCATTAACCGCTTCAGGCACTAAAGTTAAAGAGATCATTCAAGGTTGGGGTGGTAGTAGCAATGTTGATTTAGATAGCGACGGGGATGGCGTAAGTAACAGCCTTGATCAGTGCGATAATACTCCCGCAGGTACAACGGTTGACAGTATTGGCTGTGCGGTAACTGACAGCGATGGCGATGGTATTAGCGATAGTGTTGATCAATGCCCTAATACACCTGTAGGTGAAACTGTTAATAATGTAGGTTGCGTTGTTGAAGTAGTTGATCCTCAAAGCGATGTGGATAACGATGGAGTGAATGATGATATTGATCAGTGCCCATATACACCCGCTGGTACAAGTGTTGATACAAACGGATGCAGTGTTGTAAGTTCAACAGATTGTAATGGTATTAATACATATCCTAATTGGTTGAAAAAAGATTATTCGGCCGGTCCGTTTACTCACAATAACACCGACGATAAAATGCAATATCAAGGTAATGCATACAGCGCAAATTGGTATACAAACAGCGTTCCCGGAAGTGATGCTTCGTGGACGCTTATCTATAGCTGTAGTTAAGCGCGTTAAATAAAATATGCGAAGAAGGTAAATAATACATTCACCTTCTTTTTAAAAGTATTAGCCTTTATAAACACTTTGGTGTTGATCAGTGATGTTGTAGCTTGGGGAATTTATGTTATCTATATAGCGCCAATCGCTAGTAATTTGCTCTTTAGTAATAGTCAGTAACATATAACCACGGTGTGATAAGTCACAATAGTTTAAATCGTTTATTAACAATGAAAGCGAGTCAGCCATTTGCTTTGCTTGTGCTGTATTAAGCGCTAAATAATGCTCCATACCCGGGGATGTAACACCAGGCGTTGCAAATTCTACTCCTACGTTTTCGCCTTTTGCATTTTTTAATGTGCCATGCCACGCATTGTGCGTATCACCTGCAACCACGACTAACTTTTTATTTAATGCGGTAACGCTTTTGTATAATGCTTCGCGCTCGCTTGGGTAACCATCCCACGCATCTAAATTGTAAGGCATTAAAGTATTTACGCGTGCAAGTTGCGCGGGTGTTACCGCTTTATTAGCTAAAACGGCTTTTTTAATGGCAACAAGCTCTTTTAATACCTGAGGTATTTTAGTGCGATCGGATTGCGAGAATATTTCAGTAGGTAGCCACATTTTAGTCATCAATACTTGCTGGCCCAATACTTGCCATTTTGCATTTGATTTAGTTATTGCACTGGTGAGCCAGTTTAGTTGTGTGTTACCTAGTAACTGCCTATTTGGATTATTTAAATCACTGGCAAAGCGCGCAACATCCATTTGTTTGGTCTCTAGGTTTTTATAGTCGCTGTAAGCGAGTTGTTTATCGCGTGCTATTACGCGCGTATCTAGCATGTGCAAGCTTATTAAATTACCAAAATCGAAGGTGCGGTATATTTGCGGGCTTTGTTCACCCATAGGCGGTCTAATTGGCAGCCATTCGTAATAGGCTTGAATAGCTGCTGCACGGCGCTTAAAAAAGTCACCTTCATCAGGGGTATGATTTTCAGCACCACTTTTATAGGTATCGTTGGTAACTTCGTGGTCATCCCATATTGCGATAAATGGCGCTGCAGCGTGAAGTGCTTGTAAGCCTTGGTCTGTTCTGTAAATAGCATAGCGCTTACGATAGTCGCCAAGGGTAATAATCTCACCGCTGTTATCGGCTGCTAATTGGCGGCCAATGTTTTCAGCATTTTCGGTAGCGTATCCGCCCATTGGGTATTCGTAAATGTAATCACCCAAATGCAGTACTACATCTAAATCTTTTTGTTTAGCGGCATCGGTGTAGGCATTAAAGTACCCAGCAGGGTAGTTTGAGCACGACACAACAGCCATTTTTATTTGTTCAACATTGTTTATTGGTAGTGTTTTAGCCCGGCCAATTGGGCTTTGTGTATTTAAACCCACAAATCGATAAAAGTACTCTGTGTTTGGAGCAAGTTCTTGCACATCTATTTTTATTGTAAAGTCTCTGCTTTTATCTGTTTGTTCGCGCCCGCTGCGGATGATGTTTTTAAATTGAGAGTCACTTGCCAGTTCCCAAGCAACAGTAACTTCAAAATTTGATTGAGAAGTAGTTGCACGTGTCCAAATTATTAAAGCATTACTGAGCGGATCGCCACTGGCTACACCGTGTTTAAATTCAATAGCCGATAGTGGTTTGTTTGTTAATGTTTGAGCACAACCTGTAATGGCACTCGATACTGCGACGGTAAATATGCTTGCTGCTGAGGTTTTTAAGAAATTTCGACGTGATGAAAGGGCCATACTGCACTTTTTGAATTATTTATAGTGGTGTGCACTTTAGCGGGTAGATATGACGTTTTTATAAACGCTAAATGTATTTAGTGTGACGGTATTAATACATTTAAACCCTTTTATTTATTAACTAAAAAGTAGTCAAAAAATTAAATTAAATGGTTAAATTAACAAGGTATGAATTTTTTAAATTAAAGAGATGCATGTAAAACTGTTTAATTACAGTTGCTTACGATTTGTTTTTATGTTGGCACAACCTTTGAGTATGTAACTACGTCTAAACAATACACAAACAAGGAATACCATTATGAAACATTCAATTAAAATCGCTATGGCAAGTTTATTAGTATTAGGTTCTGCGCAAGTACATGCAACAGAAGTGGACCTAGATGTAACTGATATATTAACTCAAAGTGTAGCAAGCTACGTAAAGCAAACCACAATCGAGCTTGAAAAATCACTAAAGGAAACGCTTTATTTTGATGCTAAAACTGTTTTAGAGGGTTTATTAGATGAGCCCGCTTTAACAGATAGCACAGCGCTTAAAAATACTGACACTAGTATAAAAAACGCAAAATAAATTATTTAAAGGATTAAAACGATGAGCAGTGAACTTGGATTATTTGCATTAATGTTAGCACCCGTAGTCAGTATGATTAGCGCTTATTACTCGGTTCAAGTGTTTAAAGCTATGGGAGGTTGGTTTAATCTTTAGCCAATTATATAGCTGGTAATTAATTCGATTCATACAAAGCTGATCGACTTAGCAAAAGCGCACGTAAATAAAGGCAGAGTGTTTGAAAGAAGTAGACTTTATGAAACGTGCGATTTTTCCATTACCCATTTTTATGTTACCAGAAGGCTATACGCGATTACGCATATTTGAGCCTCGCTATTTAAATATGGTTAAAACCGCATTAAAAAACAATACAGGGTTTGTGCTTTGTACATTTGAGCACGACACGCCATTTAATATAAGCGCGCAAGGTTGCCTTGTTGATATTATTGATTTTGACCAAGACGACAACGATGTATTATTAATCGATGTGTTTGCTTCTCAAAGCGTTCAAATAAATGATGTTTACCAAGACGAGGACGAACTGCGACATGGTTTGGTGTCTTCTTGTAATACGCCATATTGGTATAAGGATTCTAACAACTCAGTTGGCGAACATGGTTTATTGCATGATGCGCTTTTAAACGTGTTTAAAAGTAATCCGGAACTTAATTTACTGTACAAAAAAACTCACTTTGACAAACTGCCTTGGATTGCAGCTCGTTGGCTTGAGCTCCTACCTATTTCTATTGAGAAAAAACAGCAACTTGCGTTTGAAACGAACTTTGATAACTTACTGAATTTCCTCCATACTGTGATTAATAACGAATTTGCCTAAATTTTATGATCCTAAATTAATTATTGCCCGTATTACTTAATACAAAAGCAATAACGGGATAAATTATTATGGTAAGTCAACAACAGTCACCACGTTGTGAACCTAATACAGGTAAGTACACTGCCATGCCAGAAACGCCGAGTAAAGAACTCATGCAAGCGCTTATAGATGTTGCACAGTCACGCGATAAAAAAGCATTTTCCTATTTATTTGAATACTTTGCGCCAAAAATTAAACGCTTTGGAATTAAGCAATTTGGTGTTGAAGCTCAAGCAATGGAGCTTGTGCAAGAGACGTTAACATCTGTTTGGCGTAAAGCACATTTGTATCACAGTGATAAAGGTGCGGCTACTACGTGGGTTTATACCGTTATGCGTAATGCTTCATTCGATATGCTTCGTAAAATGAAAAGTAATAAAGAAGAAAACATAAGCGAAGATATTTGGCCGTTATTAAACGAATCACAAGATACACATCACGAATACAGTGATCATTTAGAAGATAAACAAATTAAACGTTATTTAGACAAATTACCTATTGCTCAACGCGAAGTGGTAAGAGGCGTTTATTTTCAAGACATGTCGCAAGAGCAACTTGCACATCAACTTAATATTCCAGTAGGCACGGTAAAATCACGATTACGTTTGGCCTTGCAAAAATTACGTAATGAAATGGGAGATCAGCATGATTAAACATCACCCGAGTGAAACTTTACTGACACAGTATTGCGATGCATCACTTGCTACATCATTGAGTTTAGCCGTTTCTATACATGTAGATATGTGCCCTGTGTGCCAAGCTAAAGTAGCTAAAATTGAGGCAAGCAACGCAAACGCATTATTTAGCGAAGAGCCAGCGCAGTATGAGAAAACTCAAGCTGAGCAACCTGAGTTACTTGAAGAATTTGAATTGAATGTGCTTGATATGATCACGTCTGATGATTCTATCGACGAAGTTTATGAAGTAGAGCCTGTTTCTATTAAAGTTAATGAGCATAACTATCAGCTTCCACGTGCGCTAACGCGTATTTCTCACAGTAAATTTACCCAAGTGGGTAAGCTTGCTAGATCGCGTATTGCACTTGATGATGGCCCATTACGTTCTAGCTTGTTACATATTGATGCTGGTGGTGAAATACCAGAACACACGCACACTGGCTTTGAAGTTACTTTACTCCTAGATGGCGAGTTTAGTGATGAAGAAGGAAAATATGTACCAGGTGATTTTATATGGCAAGATGGTAGCCACCAACATACTCCTATAACAAAAGATGGTTGTTTGTGCTTTACAGTTGTCAGTAGTGCGCTACATTTTAATAAGGGCTTCAGCAAGTTACTAAATCCAATAGGTAATTTGATTTACTAAGAGAATTTATGCACACAGATATAATAAAAATAGGTATAAGCGCCTGCTTAGCAGGCGAAAAAGTTAGATTTGACACAGGTCATAAAAAGTCAAACTTCTGTATGGATGAGTTAGGTAAACACGTTGAATATACACGGTTTTGTCCGGAGGTAGCGGTAGGTTTACCAATACCTCGACCAACTATTCGCCAAGTTAAAGTGGGAGATACTATTAAAGTATGTCGCCCAGATGGCACTGGAGATGTAGGTCAACAACTTACCGAGTATGGTAAAAAAGTTGCAACAGAACAAGCTAAAGAGTTGAGCGGGTTTGTATTTTGCGCAAAAAGTCCAAGCTGCGGCATGGAGCGCATTAAAATATACAACGAAGCAGGCACGGGTAATACCTCTGAAGGCATTGGTTTTTTTGCTGAGCAAATAATGAAGCACAACCCATTATTGCCATGTGAAGAAAACGGTCGCTTAAACGACATGCATTTACGTGAAAACTTTGTAATGAGAATTTACGTATTTAAAAATTGGCAAAAGTTGGTACAAGAACCACTAACTGTTCACAAGCTTACTCAATTTCATTCTCAGTATAAGTACTTGTTGATGGCTCATAATTACCAAGCTTATCGTGATTTGGGTAATCTGCTTGGAACGTTCGTAGGTGACGACATAAATGCAGTTGCGGATGAATATATTTTAGGTTTGATGACGGGTCTGAAAAAGCCAGCTTCTCGCCGAAATAATTGCAACACCCTAATGCATTTACAAGGCTACTTTAAAAATGATTTATCGAAGGTTGAAAAACAAGAACTTCGTGTTGCCATAGACGAATACCGCGAAGGATTGGTGCCATTGTATGTACCACTTACCTTGTTAAAACATCATTTGAAAGTTCATCCGAATGAGTACCTTGAAAAACAAGTGTTTTTTAACCCATACCCTCACGATTTAAAATTACGATTTGGTATTTAATGGATACATTATTTTGGTTTAGGCGCGATTTGCGCCTTTTTTCTAATGAAGCGTTAATTCAAGCGCTAAATAATGGCGCTAAACACGCCATTTTTTTTGTGTCTGAAAAGCAGTGGCAACAACACCAAGCTGCGCCTATTCAGATTGACTTACTCAAGCGCCGAGTTACTTATCTTCAATCACAACTTGCTGACTACGGTATTACTTTACATATTATTGAAGCGCCAAGCTTTTGTGATTGTACGCGAGAGCTTATTAACTTTTGTAAAGCAAACGATGTAAAACACGTAATTGCTAATACAGAGTATGAGCTTAATGAAGTAAACCGCGATAAAGCAATTTTGCATGAATGCGATGAGCTTTCTATTACTTTTACTTTGTACGAAGGTGATTTAATTGCACCTGTTGGAACGGTCAAAAATCAAAGTAATGAAATGTATAAAGTATTTACTCCATTTAAACGTGCATGGTTAAAGCAGTATCAAGATACACACTTTAGTTTGCCACAATGGCCTTTAACTTCTGAGCCAATAAAATTTGATGAAAGCGACTTACTAAAAAGTGATGGATGCTCAGATAAGTGGCCGGTTGACGACGAAACACTCTCTACCGTAGTTGATAACTTTATATGCGACAAACTTACAAGTTACGACGACCAGCGTGATATTCCCAGTGTAAAAGGCACATCGGGTTTAAGCCCGTATTTAGCACTAGGTATTGTAAGCACAAAGCAACTGCTTATTAATATTCAGCAGCGTTATCCTGATATTTTAACTACATCGAAAAGTAAAACGTTTACGTGGATTAACGAGCTTGTTTGGCGCGAATTTTACAGGCATTTAATTGCTGAATTTCCGAAGCTTTCGCGCGGCGATAACTTTAACGAAAAGTATAACGCCGTAGTGTGGCGTAAAAGCGAAAATGAATTTACAGCATGGTGTGAAGGGCGTACAGGTTACCCGTTAGTGGATGCTGCAATGCTACAACTAAAGCAAACCGGTTGGATGCATAATCGTTTACGAATGGTTGTTGCAAGCTTTTTAACTAAACATTTATTAATAGACTGGCGTGAAGGTGAACGCTTTTTTATGCAGCACTTAATTGATGGCGATTTAGCCTCAAATAATGGTGGTTGGCAGTGGGCTGCAAGTACGGGCTGTGATGCTCAGCCTTATTTTAGAGTTTTTAATCCTATCAGACAAAGCGAGCGCTTTGATCCAACGGGCAAGTTTATCCGTAAGTATTTGCCAGAGCTTGAAAACGTGCCAGATAAACACATTCATTTTCCACACACTTATTTAGCCGCAACAGGCAAAGATAAGGAATGTTACTGGCCAGCAATAGTTGATCATAAAGCGGCACGAGAACGTGCACTTGCTGCATTTAAGGTGTGATATGGATAACCAGTTACCAGTAGATAAATTTGTTGAAATATACCAACAGCTTGATAGCACTAATCTTGATTTATTGAGTGATATTTACTGTGACAACATACAGTTTATAGACCCGATGCATGAAATTAACGGCATTGTAGAATTGCGCAGATACTTTGCTAACTTATACAGCAATGTTAAGCATTGCCAGTTTGATATTAGTGATTCGTTTAATAGCGGTAACAATGCTTTTATTTATTGGACTATGCATTATGCACATCCAAAGCTCTCATCAGGTAAAACTATCTCGGTAGACGGTCATAGCAAGCTTATTTTTAAAGATGGCAAAATTATTAAGCACAGAGACTACTTTAATGTGGGCGAGTTGTTATACAAACACATTCCTTTACTTGGTAGCGTTATAAAGCTAATTGATAAAAGGGCAGGTTAATTATGATCACACTTATAACGGGTGCTACATCAGGTATTGGCGAGCAGCTAGCAATTAAATATGCACAGCTAGGAGACACTGTTATAGCTTGCGGCCGTAATAGTGATAAGCTCGCCGAGCTTGCTAAATACGACAATATCCAAGCATGTAAATTTGATGCAACTAACCTGCAAGATATAAAAGAGTCTACTATTGGCTTTCCTCATTTTGACCGTGTTATTTTAAACGCGGGTAATTGTGAATATATAGATGATGCGCGCAACTTTGATAGCGCGCTGTTTGAGCGTGTAATAAACGTTAACTTACTTTCTATGGGGTATTGCCTTGAGGCGTTACTTCCTAAAATAAATCCAGGTGGCCAACTCGTTTTGGTCAGCTCAAGTGTTACTTATCTTGCGCTACCTCGTTCAGAAGCTTATGGCGCATCAAAAGCGGGTGTAAGTTACTTAGCAAAAAGCTTAGCGGTTGATTTAAATGATGTTGATGTGACTTTAGTTCATCCTGGGTTTGTAAAAACGCCACTTACTAATAAAAATGATTTCCCGATGCCTATGGCCGTTACTGCTGAAAAAGCAGCTGACTACATGATTAAGGGTATTCAAAAACGCCGCAAAGACGTTCATTTCCCTTATCGTTTTACACTTATATTAAAAGCTTTACGCATTTTACCACTGCCGATTTGGCTTAAAATCGCAAAAGGATTAGCCCGTTGAAAAAAATAGCAATAATAGGAACTGGTATATCTGGTTTGACATGTGGGCATTTGCTTCACAAACATTACGATGTAACCGTATTTGAAAAAAATGATTACATAGGTGGCCACACAGCAACGGTTGATGTTGATGTGTGTGGCATCAAATACGCAATAGACACTGGCTTTATTGTATTTAATGACCGAACTTACCCATATTTTGAAAAGCTTCTTTCGCGCATTGGTATTGATAAACAAACAACCCAGATGAGCTTTAGTGTGCATAACGAAGCCACTGGTTTTGAATACAATGGACATACTTTTACAAGCTTATTTGCACAGCGTCGTAATATTCTTAGACCTAAGTTTTGGCGATTATTGTACGACATTGTTAGGTTTAACAAACTGTGCAAAGCAATGCATGAAAAAAGTGATTACCAGTCTGATCAATCATTAGGGCAATTGCTTAACGATAACCAGTTTAATGACTTTTTTAAATACCATTATATTCTTCCTATGGGCGCGGCTATTTGGTCTACCAGTATTAAAGAAATGGAAAACGTAGGCGTTGAGTTTTTTGTTAAGTTCTTCTTTAATCATGGGCTTTTAGATGTAACCAATAGACCACAGTGGTACGTAGTACCGGGTGGATCTCGTCAGTACGTTAAGCCACTGATCAGAGGTTTTGCCGATAAAATTAACCTCAATACAAATATTAAATCAGTTACACGTCAAAATGATGAAGTAACAATAGAGTTTGCCAATGGTGAGCAAAGCAAATTTGATAAAGTAATATTTGCTTGTCATTCAGATCAGGCGCTTGCACTACTGGGTGATGCTACTGAGCAAGAAAAGTCAGTATTGGGTGCAATAGCTTACACTGAGAATTCAGTTGTGCTGCACACCGATACAAACCTTTTACCAGATAGAAAAGCGGCATGGGCAAGCTGGAACTACCTACTTAATAACAACACGGATAAAGCCGCTGTTGTAACTTACCAAATGAATATTTTGCAAGGTATACAATCAGATACACAGTTTTGTGTAACGCTTAACCATCTTGAAGGGATAAGCCAAAGTAAAATTTTGCGCGAGTTTACGTATCATCACCCTGTATTTAACCAAGAGTCTATTGCGGCTCAAAAACTTAAACACAGTATTGATGGACACAACAATAGTTACTTTTGTGGCGCTTATTGGTACAATGGTTTTCATGAAGATGGCGTACACAGTGGTGTAGATGTAGCCAAGCAACTTGGGGTCGAATTTGACTAGTGCAGTGTATTTAGGCGATGTTAAACATCGCCGTTTTGCTGTTAAAGAACATCGCTTTAGTTACCCTTTGTATATGATGTGGGTAGATTTAAATAATCCTCAACAACTAAATGGTGTGCATAAACACATAGGTACGTCAGGCTTAAAGGCGTTAAAGTTTAATGAAGCTGATTATCTTAAAGGCACCTCACAGCTTGCTAAACGTCCTCTTATTGAGCGTGCACACGAACAACTTGCCAATTTAGGTATTACTGAAACCTTTTCTCATATTTACATGCTTGGGCAACTTCGTTGTTTTGGTGTGTATTTTAGTCCTGTTAATTTTTACTTTTTTGGTCATAACGACACCCGTTTTAAATACATGATTGCTGAAGTAAGTAATACACCATGGAACGAACGTCATTATTATTTGGTCCCTTTAGAAAAAAAAGTGAACTTTAAAAAGGTTTTTTCCGTATCACCTTTTATGAATCTAGACATGAACTATCATTGGCATGTTAAGCAATCGCTTGATAAAACATTGATACACATTGAAAATAAGCGAAATGAAGAGCTATTATTTGATGCTACACTTCGCTTAAAGCGTAAAGAGCTTACTAAAGAAGAAGCTAATAAGTTATTTAAACGTTTTCCGGCCATGACATGGTCTATTTTCAAAGGTATTTATTATCAAGCGTTAAAGTTGTTTATAAAACGAGTTCCTTTTTTAGGTCACTCAGGCAAGCCATAAAGCACATAGATAGTCAGGACAATTAATAGGTATTTCAATGGATAAAGTGTCGAGCTTAAATTGCGAACAAAGCACAAATTGGTTAACTAACATATATAAAAAATTAGTGACTAAAGCCTTTTCGTCAATTGAAACAGGCCAAATAATTTTAATTGACGCAAATGAGCGTACAGTTTTTGGTGACTCATCTTCAGTTCTAAAAGCAACAATTATAGTAAACGATAAAGCTATGTATAAAGCATTTGCATTATCTGGTAGCGTTGGCGCTGGTGAAGCGTATATTTTGGGGCATTGGTCTTGTGACAATTTAACCTCTTTCATTGAGATATTTGCTATAAATGAAAAGCAACTTGATGAGTTTGAAAAGAAATTCGCATTTTTTAGTAATATCACACATCGGTTTAATCATATAAAAAACAAAAATTCTGAATCGGGTTCTAAGAAAAACATCGTTGCTCATTATGATTTAGGTAATGAGCTGTACGAATCATTTTTGAGTAAAGAAATGCTCTACTCAAGTGCTGTATATCCTACAAAAGAAGCGACACTTGAAGAGGCTCAACAATACAAGCTGAAACGCATTTGTGAGCAGGTTGAGCTTCAAGAAAATGATTCAGTAATTGAAATTGGTACAGGGTGGGGGGCTTTTGCTATATATGCAGCCACACATTACGATTGCCATGTAACAACTACAACCATATCTGATGAGCAACATGATTATGTCGCCAACAAAATTGTTGAACTTGGTCTTGAAAGTAAAATAACACTACTCAAGCTCGATTACAGACTACTAAAAGGTAAATACGACAAGCTTGTTTCTATCGAAATGATAGAAGCGGTGGGCCATGAGTACTTACCTAGCTTTTTTACCCAATGTGGTGAACTGTTAAAAGATGACGGTGCCATGCTCATACAAGCAATTACTATTGGCGATCAGCGTTATAAGCATTACTTAAAAAACTCTGACTTTATCCAGCAGTATATTTTTCCAGGTGGGTGTTTGCCATCACTCAACGAAATGAGTGAACAGATTAAAAATAATACTGACATGGTAATTCATACTGTTAATGATATTGGCGCACACTATGCGCGAACATTGGCTGATTGGCGAAGCCGTTTTATAAAAAGCTGGCCTGATTTAGATCGCTCTAAATTTGATGAACGTTTTTATCGTTTATGGTTGTTTTATTTTGCTTATTGCGAAGGCGCGTTTAGAGCTAGAGCAACAAGTACAGTACATTTAATGGCGCGTAAACCACGTTTTGTTAGCGATAACGATGATATTGCGCTCGGTTATTAACTTTGTTTTATTTCAAGCAGTGTGGTTTTTATCATTGCTGCTTGAAGCTGATTCGCTACTTTTTAGCGGATTAATTATTGTTTTAATGTTTTTTTTGTCAAAACAAAAAAAACAAGACACCTTACTACTGATTAAAGCACTACCTTTAGCTCTATTGTTAGAATTTATAGCGGTAAAGTTAGGTTTGTTAGAATTTAAAGTTTATCCCTTCCCTTTATGGCTTGCCTTTTTATGGGCCGCGTTATTACTTTCTTTAAATACCTCAATGATATTTTTAAGTAGATTGAAACTTTGGCAGGCTTTTTTGGTATGCATGGCTTTTGCGCCAGCAAGTTATTGGGCTGGAGCACGCTTTGAAGTAATAAGTTTAGGTTTACCTTTATGGCAGTTTTGGCTCGTTTACGGTGCGCTTTGGTCTACTGTGTTTACTGCTATTGTTTTTATAAACCAAAAAATTAAGTTATTCATCAACCGCTGATCGCCCACAATTCCCATTTCGTAATACTACTCACTGACCCGAGGGAGCTTATTTTGAAACTTATACTAAACGCAGTAGCTTTTTATTTGCTTACAACTTCAATTGTTTTAGCTGATACACAATTTAATAAAGTAGGCGAAGCACGAATGGAGTATTTATTTTGGGATGTATATGACGCGGTTTTATTTACCCCTTCAGGTAATTACAGCGCAGGATCGCATCCTATTAAATTTAAACTTACCTATTTACGTGACTTTGAAGCTAAAGAAATTGTAAAAGCAACAAATGAGCAGTGGGAGCATATTGGAAAAAAAGAGTTAGCAGATAAATACGACAGTAAATTATTGTCTATTTGGCCTGATATTAAACAAGGTGACTCGCTAACGTTAGTCACAAATGAGCAAGGTATGAGTACTTTTTATCATAATGATGAAAAAATTGGCGAAATAAATGAATCTCAATTTTCGGATGATTTTTTAGCCATTTGGCTGGATGAAAAAACCTCTGAGCCGAAACTACGAAAGCAACTATTAGGGAATTAATATGAATGTATTTAACGCGTTTAAAACAGCTCTTGTGTGCTTATCTGCTTTGTTGCTTATAAGCTGTTCGGCACCAAATGTAGAGCATTATAAAAATACATCGCCAAATTTCGACTTTAAAACATTTTTTAGTGGAAATTTGAAAGCCTACGGTGTTGTACAAGACTTTAAGGGTGAATTGACCCGAAAGCTTGTCGTAGATATGAATGCGACTTGGGACGGTAACCAGGGCGTTATTGAAGAAGACTTTGTTTATGACGATGGCGAAACTCAAAAGCGTATTTGGAAAATAACGTTAAATGAAGACAATAGTTTAACGGGGACGGCAGATGATGTTTTAGGTACAGCAAAAGGTAGAAGTGATGGTAGCGTATTTCATTGGAATTACGATGTAGAGCTTCCATACGATGGCAGTACTTTAAAAGTAAATTTTGATGATTGGATGTACCTGGTTACACAATCGCGCTTGATAAACCGCACATCTATTGTTAAGTTTGGAGTCGAGGTCGGGGAAGTGACCTTAGTGATCGAAAAAATATAGCTTATTTACCCAGTTGCTTAACTTGCGCCAAAATTGTACTCAAATTAAGTCTTTGTTAACCCAACACGCTGTATTTTACAGAGAATTATTTAAATTTTACTCATTTTTTAAGAATTTAAGCAAAAAATGCAATTTGCTGTTGCTAACTCTTTAAAAATGCATAAAGATAGGTTTTGCGAAGGCAAAATAATAACGAATAGGAATCTAACAATGAATAAAGCTCAATTAGTTGAAAAAATTGCTACTGATGCAGAAATCTCTAAAGCCGCTGCTACTCGTGCTCTTGACGCGTTTACAGGTGCTGTAACTTCTTCTTTAAAAGAAGGTGATTCAGTAGCATTAGTTGGTTTTGGTACTTTCTCAGTAAAAGAACGTGCAGCTCGCACTGGCCGTAACCCACAAACGGGTGCTGAGATCCAAATCGCAGCGGCAACTATCCCAAGCTTTAAAGCAGGTAAAGGTCTTAAAGACCAAGTAAACCCTTAATAGGTTTAACGAATTAAATTAAAAAAAGAGCTAATTAGCTCTTTTTTTTTATGTTTAATAAAGACATCAATTGATGCCTTTATATTATAAATTTATGCTTTTAAGGCTTTATCACCTCGACCAATGCCAACAGCGCCAGAACGTACAACTTCAATAATATCGGTTTCATGACGAAGAGTGTCTAAAAACGACTCTATTTTGTCTGTACTGCTCACTAGTTGTAGACTATAGCTTTGTCGGCCCATATCTAAAATAGCACCTTGGAACACATCAACTACTCGCGTAACCGCTGCACGAGTCGTCTCGTCTTGAGCAAATACCTTAACAAGCAATAGCTCACGTTCAATGTGACTCATTTCTGTTAAGTCGATAATTTTAAGCACGTCGACTAGTTTGTTAACCTGCTTTGTAATTTGCTCTACAACTCTGTCATCACCCATAGTGGTAATGGTAATACGCGACAATGATTGATCGTCAGTTGTGCCCACAGTTAGGCTGTCGATGTTATATGCACGTTGTGAAAAAAGCCCAACAATACGTGATAGGGCACCTGGTTCGTTTTCTAATAAAATAGATAAAATACGACGCATTATGCTTTTACTCCTTTACGTAACCACATCTCATCAATGCCGCCTAACTTGATTTGCATTGGGTATACATGTTCTTTTTCATCAACGTTTATATCTAAAAAGACTAATCGGTCGTTAATTGACATTGCTTTATCGATAGCAGGTTGTAACTCATCTAGTGTGTTTACTTGTATGCCTACATGGCCGTAGCTTTCAACTAACTTAACAAAATCAGGTAGTGAATCCATGTAAGATGATGAATGACGTCCACCGTAAACCATGTCTTGCCATTGGCGTACCATACCTAAAGAGCGGTTATTAAGTGATACAACCTTTACCGCTAGGTTGTACTGTAAACAGGTTGATAGTTCTTGAATATTCATTTGAATAGAGCCATCACCCGTAATACACACAGACTCTTTATCAGGAAAGGCTAGCTTTACGCCCATTGCAGCAGGTAAACCAAAGCCCATGGTGCCTAGGCCGCCTGAGTTGATCCATTGACGAGGATGCTTGAATGGATAATATTGCGCTGCAAACATTTGATGCTGACCAACGTCAGAACTTACATAAGCATCGCCATTAGTGGCTTTATATACCGCTTCAATTACAGCTTGTGGCTTAATTTTGTCGCCATCAGTGTTGTAGCTTAAGCACTTTTGTTCGCGCCAGCTGATAATTTGTCGCCACCAATCTTCTTGCGCGCTGCGGTCTATTTTAATTGGGCTTTTATCAATACCCGCTTGTAGTTGTTCAAGTACGGTTGCTAAACAACCTACAACTGGTATGTGTGCTTTAATCGTTTTAGAAATTGAAGTTGGGTCAACATCAACATGAACAATTGTGGCATTAGGGCAAAACTTTTGTACATTATTAGTTACCCTGTCATCAAATCGGGCACCAAGCGCTAAAATCACATCGGCGTTAGCCATTGCTTTGTTTGCCTCAAGCGTGCCGTGCATGCCTAACATACCTACAAAGTTTGGATGCACACCTGAAATACCACCCAATCCCATTAGTGTATTTGTAATGGGGGCATTTAATGATTCAACTAAATGCGTTAATTGCTCTGATGTATTTGAAATGACAATACCACCACCAGAGTAGATAACCAGTTTTTTGGCCTCTAAAATAGCTGTTACGGCTTTGCGAATTTGTTTTGAGTGCCCTTTAGTATTAGGGCTGTACGTTCTCAACTCGGTGGTTTTAGGAAATTCGTATTCAAACTTAATAGCTGGGTTAAGCATATCTTTTGGAAGCTCAACAACGACAGGACCTGGGCGACCAGTGCTAGCAATATAAAAAGCTTTAGCTAAGATTGTAGGTATGTCTTTAGCACTTCTACAGTTAAAACTGTGTTTAACTACAGGGCGAGAACAACCCACAATATCGGTTTCTTGGAATGCGTCGTCGCCAATCAAATTTGTAGGCACTTGGCCTGATAACACAACCATAGGAATTGAATCCATGTAGGCCGTTGCAATACCTGTAATGCAGTTTGTAGCGCCAGGGCCTGAGGTTGCAAGTACAACACCAACGTCTCCAGTAGCTCGTGCATAGCCGTCAGCCATATGTGTTGCAGCTTGTTCGTGACGTACTAATATATGTTCAATGTCATCTTGCTGAAAAAGTGCATCATATAAGTCTAAAACCGAACCACCGGGATAGCCAAATATGTATTTTACCTTTAACTCTTTTAATGCCTGAACTACTAGTTCAGAACCATTATATTCTTGTTTGCTCATCCTCATTCCTCTGTGCGCTTTTTTATGCATAAAAAAACCCCCGCGTAGTGCGAGGGTTTTTAAAAAGCAGTATCACCTTTTAATACATCCCCGCTGGGCTTATAACTAAGACCAGTACGAGTACGACTAAAAGATTAATGTGTGTGTTCATAGTTTTTACTCTACTTAGCAAAACACTGCTTTTAAATTAAAGATTTTGTATAGGTTTATTTTTAAGGGTTTTAAGCCTTCATGTCAACCTTGAAAGCTGTTTTTTGCATTTTAAATTCGTTTTGTGGCTTTTTTTAATTTAAAGCTGCAGGAAACCTGTGTTTAATTGAGTTTACTGGCAGAAATTATGCATTTTAGGTTGTAAGTTCGATTTTAGATATAAAAGAGTGTGAGAGACCATTAGCTTTAATTGCATATGTTAACTATATGTTTTTATCGCATGTTTAAATTTCTATTATTAGGTATGATTGCTACATAATTATGTTTGAGGAAAACACAGTGAAAAAAGTGACGTTAATTGCGCTTTTAACTACGCTATTAAGCCCTATGGTGGCGGCTAATAACTTAAGTCCGCATGATGTTGGTATAACTAACGAAGAGCGTATTTTATATTGGCTTAAAAAAAGAGACCAAATATCTTCAAGTGAGTTAGATAGTTCATTTAAGTCATATATGAGTAACAAAGACGTTGCCAATCACTCAATTAAAAATGGCTTTAGGCAATTAAAATCCTCCTCTGACGTTTTTTCAAACACAAATAAACAACAGGTCGCTTTTTCAACTTCGCTAGTGCCAGATCAAAGCGTTAGTGATGTAAAAGTGTTAGCTATTTTAATTGATTTTCCTGATCTTAAACATGACGACAATCAACTTGTAGAGCAAGACACAGATATGTTTTACGCTGATTATTCAACTGAGCATTATCAGCAAATGCTTTTTAATACTCAAGGTTATACAGGCCCTGATGGACAAAGCTTAAAAACGGCTGCTGATTATTATAAAGCGGCTTCGGGAAACAGCTTAAACTTTAGCGGGCAAGTATATGGCTGGGTAACCGCTAATAGCAATGCAAAAATATATGGTGAGCGCCAAGGCAGTACACGGGATATAAATGCGCCCGCTTTAATTAAAGAGGCTGTGGAGAAAGCAGTTGCAAAGTTTAATATTAATTTAGCGGATTACGATTTAACTGATTTAGATGATATTGATGGCGACGGTATCCTTAATGAACCTAATGGCATTATTGACCACGTAATGATTTTTCATTCAAGTATTGGCGAAGAAGCAGGTGGCGGTTACCTAGGCACCGATGCTATTTGGTCGCACCGCTACTATGTATTTGATGAAAATAGTGGGCCGAGCGAGATTGCAGGCAGCAACATTAAGCTCTTTGGTTATACCATTAACCCTATTGATGCCGGGATTGGTGTGGTTGTGCATGAATTTGGGCATGATTTAGGATTATTAGATGAATACGACTTACAATCTAACACGGTAGGTGAGCCTGTCGCGTCTTGGTCAGTTATGTCGACAGGAAGTTGGGCTGGTTCGCCAAGAGGCTCAGAGCCAGTTATGTTTAGCCCTTATGCGCTTGAATATTTACAAAAGCGGTACCAGGGTAACTGGGTTAACCAGCTTACGCTTGATATGGATGAGATAGAGGCTAACTCACAGCAAACATTAATTAATACTGCGAGTACTTCACAACAGCAAAATCAAATAAAAATATCACTACCACCAAGGCTCGAAAAATTTAGGGCTCCAGTAGAAGGTGATTTTCAATACTATTCAAATACGGGCGACAATATTAGCAACAGCTTAGCTAATACAATAGCGCTACCAAGCACAACTGAGACACTTACTTTAAGCTTTATTGCTTATTACAGTATTGAGCGCGATTACGATTTAGTTCAAGTAAAAGTAGATGGCGAGCCAATCGCGAGTAATTATACGCAAGCGCTTAATCCATACTACGGTGATATTGGTCCGTATATCTCAGGTGATTCATTTCTTAATAGTGATGCTAAGCAACCTAACGGCTATTTGACCCATAAGTTTGATTTATCAGCTTATGCTGGGCAAACAATTGATTTAAAAATTGAATACATAACAGATGCGAACACACATTATTATGGTTTTGTTGTTGATGATATGCGCATTGAGCAAAGTGATACTTTAATTTGGCAAAATAATGCACAAGATCAAGTTAACACTGTGTTTAATGGCTTTGAAAAAGTTGGTAGTTACACATATGCATCGCCATCACATTACTATTTACAACTGCGTTCATACACAGGCGTTGACAGTAGTTTGCAAGCAGAGCAGTACTCACCGGGGTTATTATTGTGGTACAGCAATGAATCTCAAGCAGATAATAATACTACCGAGCATCCAGGCAGTGGTTTTGCATTAGTGGTAGATGCCGATCAGCGATCAATAAATAAAGGTAGTACGCAAACTCCGGCAGCTTCAGCAATTCAAATACGTGATGCTGCTTTTAGCCTATATCAACAAAGGGCAGGGTTAGGTGATGATGATTTATCAGCTATCACCGGGTTTACTGATAAAACCGATTATAGCTTTGCAGCGCAAAAACCATCGGGTGTTGTGCTTCCACAGGTTGGTTTTGGGTTTAGTATTATAAGCCAGTCAACAGACAGTGAAGATATAGAAGTAGAGCTTACTTACGATGTTACTAAGGGAATTAATTTTACTAAAAACGGTTTAACCGTTAATTTTAGTGTAGAAGGTTTTGCACTTACTCCAGCGGACAAATTTACGTGGAGTTTTGACGACGGGAGCTCCAGCACAGAGTTAACGCCTACTCATGAATACCAAGACTATGGCACTTATAACGTTGAGTTTATGGCAGATAATGGCACTTCACAGCAAGTAGCTGTAGCACAAGTTACATTAGTTGAACCATTAACTGTAAGTGAAATTGAATATGAAATAAACCAAGGAACTTTAACAGCTGAGGTATCGCTTACAGGTGGAGTTGCACCGTATACTTATAATTGGCAGCTAGGAGATGGAAGTACTTTAGCGACTCAATCGCTTAAGTATAATTATTTGTACTCTGGCGATTACCAAGTAACGCTTACAGTGACAGATGACGACGGCACTGAACAATCAAAAGCGATTGATGTAACTGCTAATGTTCCGCTTAGCATAAACGCAAACGCTACAGTTAGTGATTTAAGCGCACAATTTAATGCCCAAGTAACCGGCGGCTTTAATAGTTACACTTACAGTTGGGATTTTGGTGATGGCAGTGCGTTATCGGATTTACAAAACCCAAGGCATACTTATCAATCTGACGGGACTTATAACGTAACGTTGAATGTTACTGATACTCAAACCAATGATACTTTTACTCAAGAGTTATCTGCTACTGTACAAAAACAACAAAGTAGTTCGGGTTCAAGTGGCGGATCACTGGCGGGTTTATTAGGATTACTACTGTTAAGTTTATTTAGGTTTAATACTAATACCAATCCGCAATAATACTTAACCATTTTGCGGGGCTAAACGTGTCGCTACCTGTGTTAAAAAATTCTCATTTACGACTGCATGGATGCAGAAGGTAGAGCAATGCAGGAGCAATTGCCGAGAACAACTAAATAGCGAATTTTTTGCCTAGCTATCAACACGTTTTTTCATCCTCAAAATAGATCACTTAATTAAGCGAATTGGTATAACTTGCATAAATACACTAGGTAGTAAACGTAGTTAGCAAAAACAAAAAAGCCCGCTAAATTAGCGGGCTTTTTAAATCAATAACAAGTATTAATTATAAACGGTCAATTACTGATTGAGTGAAATCAGTTGTACCGTGGCTGCCACCTAAATCGCGAGTTGTACGGTCGCCTGATTTAATTACATCAGCAACAGCACTACGAATACGCTCTGCAGTATCGCCCATATTTAAATGCTCAAGCATTTGAATAGATGCTAAAATTACAGATGTTGGGTTAGCTAGGTTTTTGCCAGCAATATCTGGTGCACTACCATGTACAGCTTCAAAAATTGCTGCATCTTCACCAATGTTAGCACCAGGTGCCATACCTAAACCGCCAACTAAACCAGCACAAAGGTCAGATAAAATATCACCAAATAAGTTAGTCGTAACAATTACGTCAAACTCTTCAGGTGTCATTACCAGCTTCATACATGTTGCATCAACAATCATTTCATTTGATTCAATTTGTGGGTAACGCTCAGCTACTTCACGTGCTACTTTTAAAAACAAACCAGATGTTGATTTTAAAATGTTAGCTTTATGAACTGCAGTTACTTTTTTACGACCTTCGCGTACCGCTAGCTCGTATGCAAAAGTTACGATTTTTTCTGCGCCTTCACGCGTAATTATCGATTTTGCTTCTGCTTCATTACCGTCTTCACTTACTACTTGGCCAGCACCTGAGTACATACCTTGCGTGTTTTCACGAATAGTAATGATATCAATATCGTCGTAACGTGCTTTAGTACCAATAAATGATTTAACTGGACGTACGTTAGCGTATAAACCAAATTGCTTACGAAGTGTTACGTTAATAGATGTAAAACCTTCACCTACAGGCGTAGTTAATGGGCCTTTAAGAGTGATTTTGTTTTTAGCAATTGTATCAACTGTTTCTTGCGGTAATAACTCACCTGTTTTTTCAAGTGCAGCTAGGCCAGCATCAACAAATTCATAATCAAAGTCGCAACCTGCGGCTTTTAATATTTCAAGTGCTGAGTCGATAATGCTCGGACCGATGCCGTCGCCTTTGATCACTGTGATGGTTTGTTTGGCCATTGACTTTTCCTTTAAAGAGTTTGATTTGCACATAAATTATTACTCTGAGAGAGTAACCGCTTGTTAGAACATTTATGTGAACGTGCTTGAAAATTTAAGGGCGCATTTATATCAATTTATCACCCATTTTGCTAGTTTATACAAAAAATACTGGGTATACACGAAAGTTATAATGGGTATAAAGACATAAAATAGCTTCTAATAAACTAAATACTATTAAACAACTCAAGAGATTCTAATTGTTGATAAAAATCAGCTTGGTTATGCCACTTGAGTATTTTTAGCTGTTCATTTAACGTTTGCTGCTGCCACGGAGTTAGCGAAAGTTCAGGTTTAAACACATTTTGAGCAACAATCTTAAGTGAGATCCAAAGTTTATGGGCCTCAGTTAAGTGCTTTTTAGGTGTTTGCTCTGCTTCTAAGAGTGCTGCTGTCCATGGGTTGTCACTCAATAAATGAGTAAGCTGTTGTGTTAGTTGTTCGGTGTTAATTGAACTTACCCCAAAAAATGAGCAAATAGGGGCACTCAATGTTTTATTTGGTGTGTCGTCAATCAGCGTTTTACGAGAAAGCTGTGTACTGCATTGCGTTAATAAAAAATGGGCGTAAGCGTATAAAGGTAAAGTGATGTGCTCAAACTGGTCGTGATCATTTTTACTAACCAATAAAGCCATTATTTTTACTAATCCATTTAATCTGTTAGTCACGTAGGCTTGCAATGGATGTGGGGTAACATTAACTAATTGTTCAAAAACAACCCGTTGAATTATTGCAGGTGCATTATAATAACCGACCATCGATAAACTATGTTTTAAGTCTTTTGCGGGCTGATGTTCTTTATTATATGGTTTTACTGCCTCGCATAAATTAGCAATTACGAGAGGGTGAGGCGCCATCAGCAGGCTTAATCCTTTATAGCTGTATTCGTGCTGTAACTTAATATTACTTATTAGCTCAAGTAAAGATTGTGCCTTATCAACCTCAAGCTCACTTTGTGGTTTTACATGTTCACTGTTAAATACTTTAAAGCTAATGGTTTTATCAGTGCAATGCCATTGTTTTGGATTATCGTTAAGCGTTGCTTTTACTCTGTACCAGGTTAATTTATTTGGATTTGCTGTACTAATTAAAACATGCCGTTGTTGTGCATCAGTTGCTAAATAAATCATGGTTTGCTCAGCGTATAAAACGCGGCTTCCCGGTAATAATGGCCCTAAATGCGCTATTAGTGATTTAATTAATTGCAGTGCGAACAAGTTAGGTGTGCGAATGTACAAATCGGTAAGTGCTTTATATAAGCTAATATGTTTATTAGCCGTGTTGCTCGTAATGTTCATGCTAATAATATTTGCTAGAGCAATCAGCGTTATGCCCCCATCGTAAAGCATTATTTTAGGAGCACTTACCAATGCTTGTTTATACTTATTTAATTTAGCTAGTAACTGCGTAACAGGTTTTGCTGAATCGCCACTAGCTAACATTACTTTTGCTGCTAACTGATGACGCATTTTCCAAATTTTTTTATCAGAATCTTGAAAAGGTGTTTGCTCGCAAAGCTTGTTTAATTGCGCTCCAACACATAAATGTTCAATGAGTGTAGCGGCTATGTATAGCTCACTTAAGGCACTATTATAATTTTGAGATTTACACAGGGCAGCAGTTATGACGCTCTGACTAACAACTAAATTTGTTGCATAAGAATAACTTGGATTATAAAGCGTTAATCTCGATTGTAATGCGAATGGCTGTTTGCTGTAGAGCACTCTATATTGCTCAGCTAGCTTACTTGCCATTGGATATAGAGCTGTCCATTTTTGTTTATTGTTATAATAACTTAAAAACAGCTGCGTATTATTAAGCAGCTGCTCTAAGGTAGTTGAAACAGCTTCATCCATTAAACCTTCACCTAATTTTGTTCTTGGTATTTATTGTATGCACTCGGGCCCCACAAAAACAACTGCCCATTTTTAAATAATAGGCCAGTACATTCATCCATAGTGGTAATACCGTCAGATGTTTTATGTTGTGTACGATAAAAAACTATCTGAAATACTTGTTCACCATCTCGTTTGGCATAAGTAAGATCGGGGCTGCCTAAGTAATCAAGAACACTATTTAGTGTTGTTGGCTTCTCAAGTGATAGTTTTTCGATGTAACGTTTATTGAAAGCCTCTCGGTCTTGCCAAATCATAGCTTGAGGATCGTCTTTATAAAAGGTAATCACCAATGCAGCTATCAGTGCATATAGCCCTAAACCTAAAATTAAATATCGGATAAATTTTTTCAATATGGCTTACTCTGACTCCGGTAACTAATATCAGTATACGTTTTGTAATGTTTAGAGGCTATTAACTTGCGACTAATTAAGTCTTAACTGCTTTAAACTAAAACCTAAATTTATATCGGTGCGTAAACTAACCAAGTGCTTTGAAATTACGTACATATCCATATTAGCGGCTAACTTTGCTTTAATACTCGGGCTTAGAGAATCATCTTCGGCTGCTTGTTCAATTGAGTTATAGTTATTAACTATTTGCTGCGCAGATTTAGTACCTATTCCTTTAACTCCCGGAATATCATTTGTTTTATCGCCCGCTAATGCCCAAAAATCAAGGAGTTTATTTTGCTCAACACCAAAACGCTCTTTTATACTTGTCTCATCTAGATAGAGCTTTTTAAAGTAATCGTAAACTGTAATGTAAGGGCTAATATAAGGTAAAAAGCCTTTATCAGTAGAAACAACAGTGCTCGTTATTTGATTATTTGATGCCTTAAAGGCAAGCGTTGCAATAATATCATCAGCTTCATCGTTAATAGGCTCAAATACTACAATACCGGTTTCTTCAATTGCAGCTTTAAAATGCAATAGAGCATCTTTTAATATTTGGGGCATTGGCGCGCGTGAGTGTTTGTAGTCTTTATAAAAATGATAACGCCAGCTTTTGTCACCATCGAACACAGCAATGGCATGGGTTGCATTACTCGTATCTAAAAGCTTTTTACAGGCGTGGGCTACACGTGCACAGCACGTTTGTATCATTTGCTCGTCGCTATGATGTTTCTGATTCGCGTCAACGGCGTAAATGCGCCTAATTAAATTAAGCGCATCAATAAGAAGTAAATGGGGTTTCAAACTATAAAACTCATGCTTTTATTTTGTAACATGGAACATATTTACTACCAGGGAGCTTCATGCGACCTTGAAGAACAAATGCCTGTAATAATTTATCCATATTTGTCATAAGGGCAGGTTCGCCACTTAAAATGTATGGACCGTTTTGTTTAATGGCTCTAACGCCTTCGTCTTTTACATTACCAGCAACAATACCAGAGAAAGCTCTACGCAAATTAGCCGCGAGTAGCTGTTTAGGCTGATCAAGGTGTAAATCTAGACTTGCCATATTTTCATGTGTTGGTGCAAAAGGTTGTTGAAAGTCGTTATCTATTTTTAACGTCCAGTTAAAGTAGTAGGCATCACCTTCACTTTTACGGTAATCACGAACATTAGCCATCGATGACTTTAGTTTTTGACCGACTAATTCAGGATTATCAATAATTACTTCAAACTTATCCAAGGCTTCCTTACCAAGTGTCATTTCAACGAACTCGCATAGCTCTTTAAAGTACGCCTCGCTTTGTTTGGGGCCAGTTAAAATAACAGGTAAACATTGCTTAGTATTATCTGGGTGCAACAATATGCCTAATAAATATAACAACTCTTCAGCAGTACCTGCGCCACCAGGAAAAATGATAATTGCGTGAGCTGTTCTAATAAAAGCTTCAAGGCGTTTTTCAATATCAGGTAAAATAACGAGTTCGTTTACAATAGGATTTGGTGGCTCGGCAGCAATAATGCTTGGCTCTGTTAAACCTAAGTAGCGATTATCGGTGTTACGTTGCTTTGCGTGGCCAATAGTTGCGCCTTTCATTGGGCCTTTCATGGCACCAGGACCACAACCGGTACAAATATTTAATCCACGTAAACCAAGTTCGTAACCTACTTGTTTTGTGTACTTATATTCAACCTCGTTTATTGAATGTCCGCCCCAGCAAACAACCATGTTAGGCTCGCTTTTAACACGCAGTGCACCTGCATTTCTGAGCATATCGAACACCATATGGGTTATGGCTTTTTGCTCTTTTAAATCTTTTTCGTATTTTTGACAAATAAACAAAATATCACGAATAACAGAAAATATATGTTCGTGAATACCTGTAATTATTTCGCCATCAACAAATGCGGTTTCGGGTGGGTTTTCAAGCTCAATTTTAATACCTCGTTCGCGGCTTACTAAACGAATATCAAAATCTTTGTATTTGTCGTATATATCGTTACTGTCGTCGGTATGGCTACCTACATTAAGCACTGCTAGTACGCAGTTTCTAAATAATTTATAACGCTCACTAGCAGACGATTGCTCTAATAAATCAACTTCTAATTGCGACAGTAAATCTAAAACCCCAGTTGGGTTTAACTGTATTAACATAGACGTGCTCCTACTACTAAATCGTAAAACTACTTGTCATAAAAGTTATAATCGCTATGACATTATTTACTGGTACAAAGTCTATCTCGCCCTGAATTTTTGGCTTCGTAAAGTGCATCATCAGCTCTATCAAATGCCTTTAATAGGGTATCGCCTTTTTTAAATTGAGTTGCACCTACCGAAATAGTGATCTCAATTTGTTTTTCTCTAAATTTAAAAGGTATATTTTTAATTACCTTTCTTACTTTATCCAGGGGTAATGTTGCGTTTTCTAGCGACACACCTGGCATTAATAGTACAAATTCTTCACCGCCATAACGCGCTATAAAATCAGACTTTCTTACCGATTTTTGCAACGCTTTTGATATAACTTGTAAGGTAATATCACCTGCGGTGTGGCCAAATCTATCATTGATAGATTTAAAGTGGTCAACATCAATAACTGCAAGCGTAACATCTGATGGCTGCACATTAAACAAATGCATTTCGTGATTGTAACGTTCGTCAAATGCAGCCCGGTTAGGCAGTTTTGTAAGCCCATCTAGTAAGCTTTTAAAGCGCTGTTCATTTAAGCGTTTTTTATACGTTGTTAACTTATCTTCTAAAGTAACAATTCGAGTATTTATTTCATTAAAGCTAGCGCTAAGCATTTCTCTGTCTTTTCGTTCTAACTTTTCTTTTGCTATAAAATCTTCGCTTATTGATTTTAATTCGTTGTCTACGAGTTCTTTTAAAGATGAGATTGATGTAGCTTTTTGCGTTTGCTCATTAAGATTTTTGATTTTTAGTTCAATGCTTTTATTAAGTGAGTCAAACTCAACTTCCATAGACTCAGAGTGCTTGCTAGTTGAGACTATAGAGTTATGAAGATCTTCAAGGGTTTGATTTAATGAAACTAAAAAGCTTTGAGCGGATTTACGCTCTTTACTTATATTTTTTACCACTACATCAATAATACTAATTGCAACATCGAGTAATGAATCGATTGAGTCACTTTCTGTAATATTATTTTTTATTTTATTAATTTGTAGCGTAGCTTCTTCTTCAAGTATAAGTTCATTTGCGAGCTCAAGCAGTTTTTTTGCACGCGCCTGTTTTACAGGGCGCTGCTGATCAACTTGAGGGTCTTGTTTGGTAAGCAACGCTTCATGATAAAAGCTAATAAGTTGATCAAGTAGCGGAATGTAACCATGAGTTGAATGAACGTTATTAATCTCGTGATCGAGTAAATTTCTTAGAGTCCTACGGGTATCGTCAGGTAAACCTTTGGTTTTTTGTAATTGTTTACCGGCACTTTGCACACTGTTGTATAAATTACGTTGCTGAGCTTGTTGAATCGATTCTTGGTTTTTAAGTAGGACTAAAGTTTCATTAATAAGGGGAGCAAGGTTTTCAAAACTCATGCCTTTATTAAGCGCACTTCTAAATTTGGCGAGGCGATTATCTAACTCGATATCTAGTCCTTTACAGCTCAACGATAGTTTAGCTGTAAAGTCACATAGAACATCTACTTGATGTTTACGAGCACTCTCAACAGCCATACGCGCATCAATTGCTTGTTTTAGCTTTTTATCTGTTGCGTTAGATCTTTGTGACACCTAAGCATACCGCCATCAAATTAATTTCATTATCTTCAGTTTACAACAAATTTTTATTATGTGTAGTTATCTAGTAAAAAACTTAGAAATTTTAATAAGCTACTACTTATAAACTCGTATATAGGGTCATTTATCGTATTTAATTCACTTTTAAATAGGGGCTTGTTAGTCTTGTAAGCAATTAAGTTTCCACTAAGAGTCTCTATGAAAAAGTTATTAGCCCTTTCAATTTTAGCTGCATGTTCAGCGCCTGTATTTGCCGATGTAAATTATTCTTTAGAAATCTCGCAACCACAGCATCATTTAGGTGATGTAAGTGTTGAGTTTCCAAAAACAGCGCAAGCACACCTTGATATAAAACTTCCTGCGTGGCGCACGGGTCGCTACGAAATGTTAAATCTTGCAAATGGCATTCGCTACTTCAAAGCCAAAGATGAAGATGGCAAAGAACTAAAATGGGAAAAAATAGATCACAGTACATGGCGTGTACATCTTAATGAACCTACAGAAGTAAATGTTGACTACCAGGTGTATGCAAATGAGCTTGGTAAACGTGCTCGCCACATTGACGACAGCCATGCATTTATAGATGCGTCAGGCTTTTTTATGTTTAGTGAATCATTTCGCCAAGAGCCTGTAACCGTTAATTTAGACGTGCCTAAAAAGTGGCGTTCTGTATCGGGTATGAATAATTTAAAAGGCAAAAATTCATTTAAAGCAGCAGATTACGACGTACTTGTTGATTCACCAATCGAAACGGGTATTAACCAACTACACACATTTGAAGTAGAAGGGCGTGAATATGATTTAGTTATATGGGGCGATGGTAACTACGATGTAGAGCTAATGCTTACCGATCTTAAAAAATTAGTTGCCACGGGTAATGTAATTTGGGATGGCTATCCGTATGAGCGTTATGTATTTATGGTGCATGCAACATCAGGTGCTGGTGGTGCAACAGAGCATCTAAACTCAACAATTATTCAACGTCCACGTGACCGATTTGGTAGTCGCGAAGATTACTTAGGTTTTATTAGCACAGCCGCACACGAATTTATTCATACATGGAATGTAAAAGCATATCGGCCTCAAGGTTTAGTGCCGTACGATTACACTAATATGAACTATTCTAAACTGCTTTGGATTGCAGAGGGTTCAACAAGTTATTTTGAAGATCATTTATTAGTGCGCTCAGGTATTCAAACAACGGATGAATTTTTTAAAGTGATGAGTAAAACAATTAATCGTCATTTGCAAACACCGGGCCGTGAAGTGCAAAGCGCAAGCGAAACAAGCTTTGATAAATGGATTAATCAAGGTGGCGATCACGCACGTAACTACAGCACTAATATTTACTCAGAAGGTTCGTTACTTTCACTTGCTTTAGATATCGACTTGCTAGAAAAAAGCCAAGGTAAAATAAGCTACCGCGACGTACACAAAGCACTTTATAACAACCATAAAATGCCAGCTGGATTTACAGATACGGATGTACTTAATATTTTAAAAGATTTAACAGGACGTGATTATTCAAGCTGGTGGCAAGAAAATGTAGAGTCGCCTGCAAGTATTAACTTTGACGATTTACTTACTAAAGTAGGTTTAAAGTTTGAGCGTCCTGAAAAAGCAAAAGCACTTGCAAGTATTGATGCTACCGCCAAAAATACAGGTGAATTACTGACGTTAAATTATGTACGCCGTGGTGGCAGTGCGTGGAAAGCGGGTTTAACTACCGATGATAAAATTGTCGCTATAAACAAACATCACGTAGGTAAAGATTTAAAAACCAGCCTAGAAACGTTTAAGGCAGGCGATAAAGTAACCATTGACTATCTTCGTCGCGATTCTCTTGAAAGCTTAACATTAGTATTATCAGAAGATTTTGATAAGCCTAAAAAAGTAGTTGCAGATAAAGAGGCAACGCCTGAGCAAAAAGCACTATTTAAAGCATGGATTGGTGTGGAACATCCAAATGATGTGACAAAAAAATAAATTCAGTTTTTATAGAGTTTAAATAAAGTTAACAATTATTAAAAAAGAGCTTCGGCTCTTTTTTTGTTTTGTATAATGGCGTATATAATGTACATGGAAATTTAATATTAAAATTAAATTTAATTATTATTTGGTATTTTTTATTACTGAATAAAATTACTTATGGATATATCCTCAAAATGAAATTAGACGACGTTGCTTCAGACTTAACCAACCAATTTGTAATTAACGACTATTTGCATCAGTTATTTGATGCGGTAAATGTAATTTCTGTTCAAGGTTATGACAATGAACGTCGTGTTATTTATTGGAATGAAGGCAGTGAGCGACTTTACGGATACACAAAAGAAGAAGCCATAGGGCAAAAAATAGAAGACCTTATAATTCCAGAGCCGATGTGTGAATTTGTAATTGACGCACACAGTGATTGGGTAGAAAAAGACATAGAAATTCCAGCATCCGAAATTACCCTAAAAGGTAAAGATGGCGAAAGTGTATCTGTTTTTTCTAGCCATGTTATGCTTACAAATCAATATAATACAAAACAAATGTATTGCATTGATATTGACTTATCTGAGGTTAAAAAGGCACAAGCAGATGCATCATTTAATGAGGATATGCTAAAAACTATTTTTGAGGCAATTCCTGACTTATTTTTCTTGATGGAAAATGATGGAACTATTATTGAGTATCATGCCAGTAATGAGACCGACCTTTATACCAAGCCCAAGCAATTTATTGGTAAAAAAATGGGTGATGTACTCCCGCGCGATGTAGCCGAAAAATTTGAAACCTATATCAGCCTCGTATTAGAAAAAGAGCAGATGATGAGCTTTAAATACGAGCTAGCTTTGCCCCATGGGCTCGTTTTTTTTGAAGCAAGAATAAATAAAATAACAGAACATAATCAGTTAATGGTTATTATTCGAGATATTACAGAACAGCATAAATCAGATGAACTAATTAGACATCAAGCGTATTACGATAGTCTAACTTTACTTCCAAATCGTTTTTTAGCACTTGATCGTTTGTCGCAATTACTTATTGAAGCACAAAGAAATAACGAAAAAGCAGCGGTACTGTTTTTGGATTTAGATGATTTTAAAAAAATAAATGATTCGTTAGGCCATGAAACAGGAGACAAACTTTTAATTGAATCAGCGCAAAGGCTACAAGAGGCATTGCGAAAAGACGACACGGTAGGGCGCCTAGGTGGAGATGAGTTTATCGTATTACTGCGAGGTATAACTGATCACCATGCAGCGCTAAAAATTACTGAAAAACTGGTCAATAACTTTAGAGCCCCTTTTAAAATAGAGGGCCGGGAACACATACTAACAGCGAGTATTGGTGTAGCCATATACCCAGAAAATGGTACAACCGTTGCTGATTTATTACGAAATGCTGACACTGCAATGTATCAAGCAAAATCATATGGTCGTAATACTTATTCATTTTTTACTAAAAAAATGAATGTAATTATTCAGCGCCGACTAGTAATAGAAGAGCAGATGCGTGGCGCCCTTGAACGTAATGAATTTGAGTTATTCTACCAACCCCAATTTGACGCCAAAAATAAACACATCATTGGTGCAGAAGCGTTATTACGCTGGCATAACTCTGTGCTAGGTAATGTAACACCCGATGAGTTTATACCTATTGCCGAAAATACAGGATTAATTGTACCCATTGGCAAGTTTGTAATTAGCCAAGCATTAGATTTTTTAAACACATGGCAAAGTACTTGTAAACGCACACAGCAATACACCATGGCTGTTAACTTATCTCCTCGCCAATTTAGGGACGTAGGGCTGCTCAGTTTTATTCAAAACTCATTGAGTGAAGCAAACGTAAATCCCGAAAATTTAGAGCTTGAAATAACTGAGGGAGTGCTGATGAGTTGCCACACTAATGTTGTTGATATACTGACTGAAATAACAGCATTAGGCATTAACTTATCAATGGATGACTTTGGTACAGGTTATTCATCGTTAAGTTATTTGAGAGAATACCCTTTTAATGTACTCAAAATAGATAGAAGTTTTATTGACGGTATTGTACTAAACAATGAAGATTGTAATCTCGTAAAGGCAATTATTGCCATGTCACACAGTTTAGGGCTGACAGTGGTAGCCGAAGGCGTAGAAACAAAAGAGCAGCTTACTTTATTGAACAAATTAGGCTGTGATTTTATGCAAGGTTTTTACTTTAGCAAACCAATACCAGCAAAACAGTTTCTTGATTTTTCGATGAATTTTGATAAAAAGTAAGATTTAACACTCGATTGTAACAAATCATTGCACGGCTATTGACCTCATTAGCTACTGACGAGTAACCTGTTATAGAAACAAATAAAAAGGATTCTATAATGCGTTTAAAACCTCTTGTAGCTACATTAGTAGCCACATTTTCTTTATCACTTGCGAGTAGTGCCATAGCCGACGAAGGCATGTGGCAACCACACCAACTTCCTGAGTTAGAATCAATTTTAAAAGCCAAAGGGCTTGAAATTGATGTTGAATCTATTTCTAAATTAACCGAATTCCCAATGAATGCGGTAATTAGCCTAGGTGGCTGTACAGCATCGTTTGTATCGCCTAAGGGTTTAGTTGTGTCAAACCATCACTGTGTTTATGGCTCGGTGCAATACAATTCAACACCTGAAAACAACATTTTAGAAAATGGCTTTTTAGCTAAAAGTCCTGCTGAGGATTTACCAGCAACGCCGGGTTCACGCGTATACGTCACAGAAACAGTTACTAATGTGACTGATAAAGTTAATAAAGGTATCGAAAAATTAAGCGGTAAAGCACGCTACGACGCAATAGTAAAAAACGAAAAAGCGCTAGTAGCCCAGTGTGAAGCCGACGAAAGCTATCGTTGTAACGTGTATTCGTTTCATGGTGGCTTAGAGTTTTACCTAATTAAGTCACTTGAAATTAAAGACGTACGTTTATCTTATGCACCGGCTATGGGCGTAGGTAACTACGGTGGCGATATAGATAACTGGATGTGGCCGCGCCATACTGGCGACTTTGGTTTTTACCGCGCTTATGTAGGCAAAGATGGTAAACCAGCAGAATACAGCGAAGACAACGTACCTTACGTACCAGACTCTTACCTAAAGGTAAGTGCCAAAGGCGTGCAAGAAGGCGACTTTGTAATGGTTACAGGCTACCCAGGGCGTACTAACCGCTACCGTATAGCAACAGAGGTAGATAACGTATTTAACGACAGCTACCCTAAAGCACGCGTTCATAACTCAAAATACGTGTCGCTTATTGAAGAAAACTCAGAAGACGGCAGTAAAGCGCGTATTGCTTACGAAAGCACCATTGCAGGTTATAACAACTATATTAAAAACTATGGTTCGATGATCGAAAGCTTCAAAAAAGGCACTATGCTTGAGCGCAAAAAACAGTTTGAGCAAGAGTTAACACAATGGATCAATAGCGATGGTGAGCGTAAAGAGCAATACGGAAGCGTATTAGGTGAGCTATCTGAGCTAATTGCACAATCACAAGAGCACAGTGAACGCGACCGAATGTTAGGTTATGTACATCGCTCACAAATGATCAGCACAGCACGACGTTTATACCGCCTAGCTTACGAAAAACAGAAGCCAAATAGCGAACGTGAATCTGGCTATCAAGAGCGTGACTTACCTCGCATTAAAGCAGGTCTTGAGCGCATGACGCGCCGTTATGATAGCAAAGTAGATAAAGCTATTTTATTGCACTTTTTAGAGCTGTATGCAGCACTTCCTAAAGAAGAGCGTTTTAGCGACGTTGATAACGTATTTAAAGTACAAAATGGGTTTGATAAAGCAACTCAAAGCGCGTTACTTGATAGCATGTATGAGCAGTCAAGACTCGATAATGCCACTGTTCGCAATTCATTATTTGAACAATCGTTTAGCCAGCTAAATCAAAGCCAAGACCCATTTGTGCAGTACGCTAAAGCAATATTTAAAGTAATGAAAGCAGAGGAAGATAAATCAAAAGCACTTGCAGGTAAATTACAAGCAGCTCGCCCAGAGCTAATGAGCGCAATCATTGCGTTTAACAAAGCTAAAAACAAACCTGTATACGCCGATGCCAACAGCACATTACGAGTAACCTATGGCACTGTAGGCGGCTACTCACCTCAAGACGGCTTGGTAGCAACACCCTTTACCTCGCTTGAAGGATTACTAGCTAAAAACACCGATGTTGACCCATTTAATGCACCCAAAAAGTTACAAGAGCAAATTAAAGCCAAGCTTTACGGTGATTACACGGGCGGCATGAATACAGTACCCGTTAACTTTTTATCAAATGTAGACACTACCGGTGGTAACTCAGGTTCGCCAACACTTAACGGTAAAGCAGAGCTTGTAGGCTTACTGTTCGACGGTGTTTACGAAAGTATTATTGGTGATTGGGATTACAACCCTGAGCTTAATCGCTCAATCCATGTTGATTCACGCTACATGTTGTGGGTAATGGATAAAGTAGATAATGCACAAAATTTATTAGACGAAATGACAATCGTGAAATAGGTAATTAGTGAGATAAGAGAAGGGCGCTTACCGTAATGGAAGCGCCTTTTTTATTAATCATAATGGGTTACGGTTTGTATACGTCAGTAGCATAACTTAGTTTTGCTAAGCACGCTTCTCTTCATCGCGAAGTGTTAAAACTTCGAAGCCCGTTTCTGTTACTAGAACGGTATGTTCCCACTGAGCAGAAAGTTTCTTGTCTTTTGTTACGACTGTCCATCCATCTTTTTTAGTTTTTACCTTCTTGGAACCTTGGTTGATCATAGGCTCTATAGTAAAGGTCATACCTGCTTCAAGCACTAACCCTGTATGAGGTTTACCATAATGCAAAACTTGCGGCTCTTCATGCATTTCTTTACCAATACCATGACCGCAATATTCACGTACTACACTATAACCAGAAGATTCAGCGTGCTTTTGAATAGCATAGCCAATATCACCAAGCGTTGCTTTTGGCTTTACCACCTTAATACCTTCCCACATAGCATCATAAGTCGTTTTAACCAATCGTTTGGCTTCTGAGCTTGTCGCTGAAAAAGTATACATTTTACTTGAATCACTGATATAACCATTTTTCTCTAAGGTAATATCAATATTTAAAATATCTTTGTTTTTTAATTTATAAATATTATTGGGTACACCATGGCACACTACGTCATTAACAGATGAGTTCAATGAATACCGATAGCCATATTGGCCTTTACTGGCAGGACGAGCATGTAACACATTGGTAATATAGCTTTCTACTTTAGTGTCTATATCTAACGTAGTTATGCCCTCGCAAATAAAATCATCAAGCATTTTAAATACCTGAGCTAAAAGCTTTCCAGATTCTCTCATGAGCTCAATTTCTGCATCAGTCTTTATTGTTGCTTTACTCATGCAAAAGATCCTGAATAGTAAGCTTTTCTTTTATAAGTTGTTTTTTAATTATTTCATGGTAAGTAAGTGTTGGATTTAACTCAGCAAGCATGCCTATTTTAATCCAAAACTCTGCTTGTGAATTGATAGATCTGGACATGATATTACTCGATTTTCTAATTTCTTCATGCAGCCCGTCTGATATTTTTACTATTCCCATTATATATACCGTATATGATTTATGTGCAAATCGTATACATTGAGGATTCTTATGTCAACATAGACGTTTTACAGTATGTTTTTGCTCACTACCCTTTGTGTTTATATTTAATTATACGGCTAGCACTTTTAAACTATATTTTTCGGTTAATGAATTTAATGATTATAGTATGGCTGTAGGCAGGAGTTTACTTCGCTCAAATAATGACTGTTAACTTTTTATCAAATGTAGGCACTATCGGTGATAACTCAGGTTCGCCAACACTTAATGGTAAAGCAGAGCTTGTAGGCTTAATGTTTGACGGTGTTTACGAAAGTATTATTGGTGACTGGGATTACAACCCTGAGCTTAATCGCTTAATCCACGTTGATTCACGCTACATGCTGTGGGTAATGGATAAAGTAGATAATGCACAAAACTTGTTAGACAAAATGACAATCGTAAAATAAGTAATTGGTGAGATAAGAGCAGGGCGCTTACCGTAAAGGAAGCGCCTTTTTTGTTGATGTTTGATTCGTTTATTTATGGCTACTAATTGCCAGCTGCTTACCTTCAAGGCGTGAATCTGAAGATTTGTTGGGTGGCGCCTTCGGCTTAACCAACTTACATTTTGACGTAGGTCGGATAAGTGGCGAAGCCACGCCATCCGACACAGTAAAATACCTTGCCAATTATTATCAATATTTTATGTTGTTGAGTGGCTGAAGAGTGCCAATTGCGGACGGTCGTAACCTTAGTTTCTTGTTAGTTTTAAATAAAATGCCAAACTATATATCCGCCTAAAATGAATGCACCAAAAAATGTACTTAACGCAAAACGCTTTGCCCATACAAAAGCAGGTTCTCCCTTTTTAACCCTATCCCATTCTTGTTTTAATAACTTCTGCGAGTCTTCGCGTACTAAATCTACTTTTGCATTAATATCATCCCATTTTGCACTTAGAGTGTATGATTTTATTTCATCTAAATGCTTAACTAATGCAATGATATTTATATTTTTATCATCAGGATTCAACTTTAAAAATATCTTAGTTAAAGAAGAGGATACTGCTGATTGGCAATCTTTAATTTCACTAGCAGTAAATACTAAATTAGCATTGGCAACCCTAGCTGAATGATCTCTCTGCTTCATGTCAACCAGGACAACGATGTTTCCAAGAAAATCAGAAATATCATCTCTTAATGTTTCAATCCATTTTTGACGAAACTCAGAAACTTTTTGCTCTTTAGACAAAATAAGAGATATAAACGAAAAAACTCCAGCTATTGCGGAAGCAATTATTACTCCTGCCGGAATTAAAGCATTGACGGGGATTTCAGGCATAATTATCCTTAAAACTAACGCCCATATTAACGGACAAAAATTAGTTTGCTAAAATGGTGATAACAGTGAACAAAAGCAGACTGTTTTTTGTCCCTATTAAATTGTTTATTAGACATTTTTGGCACACAAAGTTGATTGTTCACCAAATTTATTAGCTATTTTAATAAAAGTAACACCATAATTTTTATTACCATCATTGAGACTAAACCTTAGTTGCTCGATAAAATCCCACATGATATTCCTCCACTTGGGAGAGCTATAATTTAGTACATTTTGAATGATTAATGTTACTACCAAAATACTATTATGTAACAAAGTTATTTGATCAGGGAACTCTTCATTTGTAGGTATCCCTGTTATAGAGTGGAAATCTTGTGCCCCATCGTTAGACATAGGATGCGTGTGCATTGTTGCCATATCAAAACCATATTTATATAAGAAGTCCATTTCCATGCTTTTGGCTACATCTTCAGCTTTAGGACGTTTCCATGTGGGTTTGTTTTTTAATAATTCTTTTACTCTAGCCTTTATTTTAGCGTTTAGTGGTGGACTAGAGTTTTGAAACCTAATGTCACTTTTAACCAAATTCTGCTTTATAGCTTGTTGATAGATAGACCAATCATCAAATTCTTGAAATTGATTGTTCTGAGCTATGTGTTCTATATGAAAAAGTCTATCGAGTACATTTCTGTACATAGCCCACCCATCTTGATAGTTTTTGATATCCCATTGAGCAAATATTCCCTTTAAACTCATTGATGCTTTTGCTATTGAGTTTCTCAAAATAATATCTTTAATTTCACATTCTTCTTTTGCAAATGACAGTAGGATAATTCTACAAAAACCATTTATAGATTCGTGCATAAATTTATATTCGTCATATTTTCGATATTGCAATGAAACCCCCTGAGTGCCCAACAACTTTATCAGAGGACACTTTCCCTTTTTTAGCGAGAAAACGTCCTTGTTTTATGAGTTTGTATTAATAGCAAAAAGCATAAGTTATTGCCAGCTATATATATTCTGCTTTATGTAACTTATATAAATATGTAAAAAGAGGAAAGTGTCCTCTTATTCTTACTAAGTTAAAAACGACTCATCTGATCGTCCAGTTATCGCTCTTATCCGCCTTTAACTTAAATCAAATCACCTCAACATCTTTTAATATATTTCATGTGCATTTTATAACCAAGAAGTGCTAGCTTAGTGGTAAATTAATTGAAGGAAATAATTATGAAATTAGAGTCATTAGCACTGCACCACGGTTACGAATCTGAGGCTACGACCAAATCGGCAGCCGTGCCTATTTATCACACTTCTTCTTATACATTTGATAACACGCAGCATGGTGCTGATTTATTCGATTTAAAAGTACCTGGAAATATTTACACCCGCATAATGAACCCAACCAATGCCGTACTTGAACAACGTATTGCCGCGATGGAAGGGGGCATTGGTGGGCTGGCTGTTGCCTCTGGGATGGCTGCTATTACGTATGCTATTCAATGTTTGTGTGAAGTCGGTACTAACATTGTCAGCACCAGCCAAGTATATGGTGGGACGTATAACTTATTTGCTCATACACTACCTAGGCAAGGTATTGAAGCACGCATGATTAAAGCCGATGACTTTACCGCGTTCGAGAATGCAATTGACGACAACACCCGCGCTGTTTTTTGTGAATCTATTGGTAATCCTGCAGGTAATATTGTTGATATTGAACGTTTAGCACGTATTGCACACAGCAAAGGTGTGCCGCTTATTGTTGATAATACCGTGGCTACGCCGTATTTATGCCGCCCATTTGAGCTGGGCGCCGATATAGTGGTTCACTCACTTACAAAGTATATAAACGGGCACGGTACTGCTATTGGCGGGATGATTGTCGACTCAGGTAAATTTGATTGGAAAGCGAATGCCACGCGCTTTGCAATGATGAACGAGCCCGATCCGTCGTATCACAATGTGGTTTATACCGAAGCCTTTGCTGAAGCTGCATTTATTGGTCGCTGCAGAGTAGTGCCACTTAGAAATACTGGCGCAGCGCTTGCCCCTAAAAACGCATCTGACATTTTAATTGGCCTTGAAACCTTAGGCTTAAGAATGGATCGCCACTGCGAAAATGCACAGCACTTGGCTGAGTATTTAGAAAATCATCCAAAAGTGCTTTGGGTTAATTACGCAGGGCTTAAATCAAGCCCGTATAACGAAATGAGTCAAAAAATTACCAGTGGTAAAGCATCCGGTATTTTAAGTTTTGGTATTGCTGGTGGCCTAGAAGCAGGTACTCGTTTTATTGATGCGCTAAACATGATTTTACGCTTAGTTAATATTGGCGATGCCAAGTCGCTTGCGTGCCATCCTGCGTCAACCACACACCGCCAATTAAATGATGAAGAGCTTGCTAATGCGGGTGTAAGTCGCGATTTAATTCGTTTGTCAGTCGGTATTGAAAACATTGCTGACATAATTGCCGATGTAAGCCAAGCGCTCGATAAAGCATAGTTACCTCACTACCTTTCATAAAAAACTTTAAATCATAAAAAGCGTTAGTTGAAAATAAACTATCGTTTTTTATGTTTTTCTAAAACCAATTAACAAGTATACACCCTTATTTTATATACCTTTTTTATAAAACCTCCCTAAGACTTTTATATTTCTATCGTTTGTTTTTCATTCACATGTCAATTTTGTATTGACACTAAGATTAGTTACTACTACATTTGTAACAGTACCACTACAAGTGTAGTAATAGGAGCGACAATGAAACTTAGTGATTTTGAAATGGATATTATGCAGCTGCTCTGGCAGGAAGAACCCTGTACCGCGAGTCAACTACATAAAGTGCTTTTAGCTGATAAGCAAAAAGATAAAAAAGTAGCCTATACAACAGTTAAAACTATCGTAGATAGGTTAGAACACAAAGGGGCGATTGAGCGCTGTGGACATGAAGGTCGAGCTATTGTTTTTAGAACAATCGTGACTCAAGACACATTATCGGGGCAAGCTATGCCTAGTTTTATGCAACGATTTTTTAAAGGTAATTCTCGTAGTTTAATTGCCCACTTTATCAAAGAAGAAAAGCTAAATGATGAAGATATAGAATATTTACAAACGCTTTTAAAAAATAAGAAGTTAGATTAAAGGAGAGGGTAATGACGGATTATTTACTAACTTGCACACTTATTAGCTTATGTATTTTGCTTACAGTAAAAGGGCTAAAAAATGCCCCAGCACGATTAAACTTTTACATTTTAATGACTGCCTTGGCATGTTGGTTTGTCCCTTGGCAATATTTTTCCCAGTTATCCTTATTTGAAGGGGCAAATCGTTACACATTCAACGTGGCGCAATTGATTCCCGATGTTAAAGCATTAATACCAAATGCTGAACAAGTAGCGACTAAGGACGAATTACAAAGCGATATGGGTATATGGGACTTATTGCCATCACTTAGTATTGTTTTTATGGTTTTAGTTTCAGCTGGTTTCGGATTGTTTTCATTACGCATGAGCCTTTATGTAAAGCTTATAAAAAACTTATACATTAACTCAAAGCCAAGTCCTGAACTTAAACACATTAACAATCAGTATCCAATTAGACTAACAACCCATACAGAGCCTGCTTTTGCTACCGGGTTAATAAAGCCTGTTATTTGGCTAGAGTCGACGATGGTAAATCGTGAAGAATTAGATTCAGTCATTCAACACGAGGTAACTCATTTACAACAAGGCGATATTTATTGGACGTGGCTTATTTGTTTTATAGAAAGCGTTTTTTGGTGGAATCCTATTTGCTTAAAGTTAACTGGTTTAGCAAAAGAGCAACTAGAACTTAGCTGTGATGAGTTGTGTATGCAGAAGCTAAAAGGTAAATACCAATTGGATTTAGCCAGTTTATTGCTACAAGAGCAAAGTGCTAAAAGCTCGCCTAACTTTTTTACCCCCCCACTTTTGAATATTGCTCATTCAAAGAGCTTTAATATTCAGAGGATCAAAATGTTAAACAAGGAAAAAACAATGAAAAGTAAATATTTGGTTATGGTTGCGGCGGCAATGTCTTTTAGTGCTTTAGCTGCAGCGCAAATTGTAGATGGTAGTTCAGATAACAAGCAGCCAAGTAATAATACGTCTCAGGCTCCTATTAAAAGTGAAGAATATAATCAACAACTTGCACAGCTTCTTAAAAGTGCAGCAGGGGCAAAAAGTGATACCCCTGAACTGTTAAACCAAGCTGCGCAAGGCATACAACAATGGCACTTGAATAGAGACAAACTTACGGGGTTTGAAGAAGCTGAAATCAAACTACAAAGCTTTAGGCTGCTAAATCACGTTTACTCTAAACTTGAGCAATATGAAGATATACTGAGTGCTTACGAAAAATGGTATGAGCCTGGTAGTAACCCGCCTTACTTTTTAAAAAATTCACTAGCAACGGCCTATATACAGCTAGGGCGTTATGAGCTTGCTGTTGCAGAGCTTGAAGATTTATCAAAACAGCTTCAAGGTAAGCTACATGTTGGCTCTGCTGATAACTTAGCACTGGCATACATTTACCTTGATGATTACGATAAAGCGTTAAAAACCCTAGAGAAGGTTGATGCAAAAGACGATGTATACGGAAATATCCTTAAATATTATGTTTATGATAAACAAAATAACCGTAAAAAGATGGATGAAATCAAAAGTAAAATCCCAGAAGCATTTGCAGTTACCCCCGCGTTATTACCACAAAGCGGCATACCTGGTTCGCAATTGTTGAGATTGCTATAAGTTTTTAATTACGATGAGGCTCGGAGTATCTGAGCCTCTGTTTAATGTTATTGGTACAAATACAGGTTTATTCATTAAAATAGGTCTAGGTTATTTAAATCTCTGGGTAATCGCTTAGCGATAACTTAAATAAAAATGGCTAAAAGTAGTGATTTTTCACAATAGTTGGTATGTTACAAGTAACATTTTATTTAATTGTGTGTGATGAAAAAAAACAAACGTTCTTCTCTTCAAGATATTGCCGATGCGGTTGGTGTAACCAAAATGACGGTGAGTCGTTATTTACGTAATCCCGAAAAAGTATCAGAGTCTACTCGCACTAAAATTAGTGCAGCTATTGATACGCTAGGTTACATTGCAAATAAAGCCCCTGATTTACTCTCTAATGCTAAAAGCTACTCTATTGGTGTACTAGTCCCATCGTTAACGAATCACGTGTTTGCTCAAGTTATAAAAGGCATTGAAGATGTAACAGGGCCTGCAGGGTATCAAACAATGTTAGCCCATTATGGTTATAACCCTGAAATTGAAGAAAAACGGGTTGAGTATCTATTGTCGTATCACGTTGATGGTTTAATTTTATCAGAAACCACACACACAGACAGAACGCTAAAAATGATTGAAACGTCAGGCGTACCTGTGATTGAAATAATGGATACGCATCACTCTCCTATGCAGCAAGCGATTGGTTTTGATAACGTTAAAGCCGCTTTTGATATGACGACGGCACTTTTAAATAAAGGCTATCGCAATATTGTTTATATAGGTGCAAGGCTCGATGTACGAACACGCCTAAAATTTCAAGGTTATTCAGATGCTATGTTAGCTAAAGGCTTTACGCCTAAAAGTGTGATGACTGATCAAGCTTCATCTTATAGTTTAGGCGCCGAACTTTTACAAAAAGCGCGTACTGACTACCCAAATACTGACTGTTTGTTTTGTACTAATGATGATTTAGCAATTGGGGCTATTTTTGAATGCCAGCGAAACAACATTTTAGTGCCTAGCCAAATGGGGGTTGTGGGTTTTCATGGTCATGATATTGGCCAAGCAATGGTGCCTCAATTAGCAAGTGTGATCACCCCTCGTTATCAGATAGGTAATGTTGCGGGAAGAGAGTTGTTGAGCCGGATTAATTCCGATTTGGATACTAGCATGAATTATAAGCAAGTAATTGATACTGGTTATATAGTTCATCTAGGTGAGAGTGTTTAAATACTTAAATTACCTGAGCCTAAATAACAAAAGGCTCAGGTAATTTTTATATGTGTGATGATAACTCTACATACTGTAATTTTACAAAAACAGAGAAATAAGCATAGCGATAAGTGCGCCAACAGTACCAATAATGGTTTCCATTACTGTCCACGTTTTAAGAGTTTGCATTTCGCTCAAACCGAGATAGCGACTCGCTAACCAAAATCCTGAGTCGTTTACATGGGAGAGCACAATAGAGCCCCCACCAATAGCGATAGTGACAGCTGCAAGCTGCGCTCCATCAAGGCCTAAAGGCTGAAGCATTGGAATAATTAAGCCACACGCTGTAAGCATAGCTACTGTCGCAGAGCCTTGAATGACACGTACAGCGGCTGATAATACAAAAGCGAGTATTACAATCGGTAAGCTTGAGCCAGCTAAGTAATTACCTAGTGCAGTACCTACTCCTGAATCAACTAATACTTGTTTAAATACCCCACCGGCACCAGTGACAAGAATAATAATTCCTGCAGGTTGTAAGGCACTACCACAAATTTCCATGATTCTAGCATTCGGGACACCGCGCCTTGCGCCGAGCAAATAAAATGCCATTAGGCAGGCAACTAAAATTGCTGTAAATGGATGACCTATAAAGGCTAACCAATTATATAAATCAGAGTCTTTTTCAACAAAGCGGCTACCAATAGTATTTAAACTAATCATAATTAACGGCAGAGCAATTAAACCTAATGCTAATCCAAAACTAGGCGTCCCTTTACCAACTCTTTGGTTATCGTCGATTTGTTCGTGCTGTGGGAGTTCTACATGAATAGATTTTGAAATAATAGAGCCCCAAATTGGACCTCCTATAATCATTGCCGGTATGGCAGCAATAAGGCCAAATAAAATCATATAACCATAGTCAGCGCCTAATTGAGAGGCAACCAAAATCGGCCCTGGCGCAGGAATAAGAAACGCCTGACAAGATGCTATTCCCGCAAGTAGCCCAATACCAATTTTAACAACGCTGCCACCGCCTTTTCGTACCACAGCAAAAACAATACCGATTAAAAGTACAACGGCCACATCAAAAAAGAGGGGGAGGGCACAAATAAAGCCCGTAAAGGTAAGCGCCCAATTAGCGTTTTTTTCTCCAAAACGGTGTAAAAGTGTGTGGGCAATGCGATCCAGCGCGCCGGTTTCTTCCATTACTTTGCCAAACATGGCGCCTAAAGCGACCACCACCGCTACAAAGCCTAGTGTTCCGGCCATTCCTTTTTGAATTGTAGCGGCAATTATTTCTGGGCTCATTCCTGAGAATAACCCTGCAATCATAGAAACAAGGATCAAAGAGACGACAGCATGTAGTCGTACTTTCATTACTAAGAAAAGCAATAAAAATATGGAGCCTGCCGCTGTTAGTATTAATGATAAATCTGACATTTTTCCCTACTTATATTCAGTGTGAATTATGATGTTTAGTGTGTGTTTAACTTCACTTTCGTATTTGTTACGGGTAACATGTTACCCGTAACTCAATATAATATATACATTGAAAATAATTAATTATTAAATTAAGGCGAGGGTAAATACATGAGTAACACAAATGTAGGTCGTGTTTATATTGTAATGGGGGTTTCAAGCACAGGAAAGTCAAGTGTGGGTGATGCATTAGCAAAGCGCATTGGCGCTAAATTTATCGACGGAGACGACTTACATCCCAAGGCTAATATATTAAAAATGTCATCTGGGCAGCCTTTAAATGATGCTGATCGTGTGCCTTGGCTCGAAAGAATACGTGATGCTGCATTTAGCATTGAAAAGAAAAATGAAGTCGCGGTAATAGTCTGCTCAGCATTAAAAAAGAAATACCGAGAACAAATATGTGATGGAAATATAGGCATTACCTTTTTACATCTTTTTGGTGATTTTGAGCTGGTTAAAAGCCGTATGCAGGACAGAAAAGGACATTTTATGCCTATTGATTTACTCAAAAGCCAATTTGAAGCGCTAGAAGTTCCAAAAGAAGATGAGCCCAATGTTATAAATATAGATATTAATAACTCATTTGAGCAAGTAGTCGAAAGCTGTATTAGCGCAACTAAAATGAATAGCAACAAGCAAAAAGTTTTTAGTTAATCAGTTAACTGTTACTTTTAACATTTAGGGGCTTTATTTGTTATGAGTTAGCGTCTGCTCGTGGTGTTTCTAAAATCGCTTTTTTTTCATCTTCAGATAATATTATCCAATCAAAAATTTCTTCGTTAGTACGCCCACAACCGGTGCAGTAACCGCTGCGCCTTTCGCATATTCCTAGGCAATCAGTTTTAAATTTAGATTGTTTTTTGTTTTGATTTAATTGGCGCATATTAAAGTCCTAACGGTGGTGCAATTTCAAAGCGGGTAGAAAACCCGTTACTTTCTTGATTAGTAGCAAGTGTAATGACTGGGGTTTTAGTATCAAGTACAAAGGTGCTGTAAATTGAACTTGCTGTTTCTTTTTGGCTTTCCAACCAACCTGTTTTGGTTAAGCATTGGCGTAATTGCTTAGCCAGTTTTTGATGAGACTTTATTGTTTGCGTTTGTGTTTTAACAGGTGTTTGGCATTGGTAGCTTGCTTGCTCTGACTTATTTAAAGTAACCGTACAGTTTGCTCTAATCATATGAGTACTAGTACGCCATTGATTAGTAAACTGGTTATTTACTTTATCTGTTTTGATTGAATTAAAACCAGACTCATAACTGTTTATAAGGTTATTTATGGTGCTGCATTCATCGAGTGTTACTGTGGTTTTTACAGACTGATTCGTTGTAGTAGTAGTGGTTGTTGTAGTTGTAGTCTGATTAGTTTTGCTGGTACAGCCTGCTAAAATAAATGCGACAATAGAAGGAATAATAAAGTTTTTCATAGTTCACAGTAACCGATTAATTTAGCCACGCACTATATCACACGTGATTTACTGTAAAAATAAAAAGGCCCATATAAATATGAGCCTCTTTGTTAGTTACAACTAATGCTATTTATGGCGACCTTGCAAGCATTTAACTACATCTTCAAGGGCTAAGCCTTGGCGTTGTAGCAATACTGTCAGGTGATAAATTAAATCAGCAGACTCGTTTGTTAGCTCATCGTTATCGTGTTTCATAGCGGCAAGGGCAACTTCTACGCCTTCTTCACCTACTTTTTGACAACTACGGCTTAAGTCTTTTGCAAATAATGACGCAGTGTAGCTTTTTTCAGGGTCGTCATTTTTACGCGCAACAATCACATCTTCTAACTGTGCTAAAAAGCTTAAACTTGGTTTTGCTTCATCACCAAAACAGCTTTGTGTGCCTAAGTGGCACGTTGGGCCTTCTGGGTTGGCAAGTACTAAAATTGAATCGTAGTCACAATCTGTATGCACAGATACTACGTTTAAGTAGTTTTCTGATGACTCGCCTTTAGTCCATAAACGCGATTTTGAACGTGAGTAAAACGTTACCTTATTGGTATCAAGCGTGACAGCGAGTGCTTCGCTGTTCATAAAGCCTTGCATTAAAATAACACCAGAGCGGGCATCTTGAATAATAGCAGGGATCATGTCACTTTTAGCGAAATCGACCTGAGCTTGGTTTTGTTGTGTTACTTGCATAATCTTGCTGCCACTTGGTTATCTGTTAAAAATTGTTTTAGTTCGCCAATGTTAATCACATTTTTATGAAAAACGCTGGCGGCTAATGCACCATCTACTTTGCTTTGTTTAAATACATCAACAAAATCTTGCATACTACCCGCACCGCCAGAGGCGATTAAAGGAATGTCACACAGCTCGCGAATTTTACTTAGTTGCTCGTTGTCGTAACCGTTACGAACGCCATCTTGGTTCATACAGTTTAATACAATTTCGCCTGCGCCTAGGTCTTGTACGCGTTTAACCCATTCTTGTGTTTTATAGCGCGTACGGCTTGATGCATTAGGATCGCCGGTTAATTGATACACTAAATACTCGCCGGTAATTTCATCAAAAAAGCTGTCAATGCCGACTACAACACATTGCTTACCAAACTCATCGTGCAATTCTTTAATAAGTTCAGGGCGCGCAATAGCAGGGCTGTTAATGCTTATTTTATCAGCACCGCGCTCAAGTACTCGCGCTGCATCGGCTACCGATTTAATACCACCAGCCACACAAAATGGAATATCAATGTGGCGGGCAATGCTCTCTACCCAGTTTACATCAAGTAGGCGTTTTTCAACGCTTGCGCTGATTTCATAAAAAACCAGTTCATCGGCGCCAGCTTCGCTATAGGCTTTAGCCATTGTTAAAATATCGCCAACTATTTCATGGCCTTTAAACTTAACGCCTTTAACTACTTGGCCGTCTTTAACGTCTAAACACGGGATTATGCGTTTTGATAACATGCCAGTGCCTCCTCAACGCTAAATGCGCCATCAAGCAGTGATTTACCTAAAATAACGCCGCCCACACCCAGCTCTTTAAGCTTTTTAATGTCATCTAGTGAGCTTACGCCACCTGAAGCTTGCACTTTAATTGTGCTGTTGTGGCGAGTTAAATCTTCGTAAAGCTCAAACGATGGACCCGTCATAGTGCCGTCTTTACTGATGTCCGTACATAAAAAATCGATAACACCTAAGCTCACATAAAAATCTACCAGCTCAAGTAAACCAAATTCAGATTCACTTAACCAACCGTGCGTAGCTGGTGCCCAGCCCGTGGCTGTTTTATTTACATCAAGGGCAATTACAAAGTGCTCTGCGCCAAATTGCTCAATCCAAGCTTTTACTTGTTCGCGTTTTTCTACTGCCATTGAACCAATAACAACTTGGTTTGCACCGGCTTTTAGCCAATCACTTACATCTTGCTCTGAGCGAATACCGCCGCCCACTTGGTACGGTACGTTAAGTGCTTTGGTTGCAGCTTGAATATGTTTCCACTGCTTTTTACTTGGATCGCGTGCACCTTCTAAATCCACAAGGTGTAGTTTACCTGCGCCACTGTCGGCGTATTCTTTTAAACGCGCGCCAAGTTCGAAAGGGTAAAACTGTGCTGTGTCGTATTTACCTTGGTACAAGCGCACAATTTGATTTTGTAATACGTCTAATGCTGGAATAATCACAAATAATCTCTTTTTTGTTAGTTAATGGGCAGCTTATAACTGCCAATCAACAAAATTTTGTAATAAACGTGCGCCAACTTTTGCGCTGCGCTCTGGGTGAAATTGCATGCCTGCGTAATTGTCTTTAGCAACAATGGCTGAAAAGGTTTGACCATATTCGCCGCTCACTAGTGTGGCGTCGTTTACGGTGTGCGCAAAGCTGTGAACAAAATACACTTGCTCATCAAACGTTAGCCCTTTAGTTAATGCATGCTCTTTGTTAACGCTTAAGTTATTCCAACCCATATGCGGCGACGTTAAATTGCCTACATCAAGCGCTTTTACTTGTCCTGGTATTTTACCTAGGCACTGTACGTTACCTTCTTCGGTACTTTCGCACAGTAACTGCATACCTAAACAAATACCCATAAGCGGGCGCTGGTATTCATTTATAGCTTGTTGCCAGCCGTTATCTACTAGGCGTTTCATAGCAACCGACGCGTGACCTACACCTGGTAGTATAGCGCGCTGATATCCGGCTAATTGCTCTGGTGAAGTAATTACTGTTGGCGTTTGGCCTAAGCGTTCAAACGCAAAGCGTACTGAATTTATATTGGCACAACCGGTATTAATTATGGCAATCATAAACATCCCTTAGAGCTGGCTGTTTGTTGGGTCGTGTCTTGTGCTACTGCCATACGAAGAGCGCGTGAAAACGCTTTAAATAAGCCTTCTACTTGGTGATGACAGTTACCGTCGCTTACCGATAAAATAAGGCTAATAGCGGCGTTATCACTTAAGCTTTTGAAAAAGTGCTCAACCATTTGTACGTCTAAGTCGCCTGCTTTTTCGCGGCTAAAGTTAGCGTTTAATACAAATGATGCACGGCCCGATAAATCAATTTGTGCCTCAGCTTTACACTCGTCCATAGGAAGGGCAAAACCATAGCGTGCAATTTGCGATTTAGTGCCAAGCGCTTGTTTAAGTGCGACACCAAGAGCAATACCAATGTCTTCAACAAGGTGGTGCTCGTCTATGTGTAAATCGCCTTTGGCTTTAATGTTTAAACCAATGTTTGCGTGGGTGCGAATTTGATCAAGCATGTGATCAAAAAAGCCAAGTCCGGTGTCTATGCTGCCATTTTTAGTTTGATCTAGGTTTATGGCTACATCAATTTGGGTTTCTTTAGTGTTGCGTGTAACACGACCTTCGCGGTTTGCGGTAGTCAATTTTGTCACTATCGCACTCCAATCGCCTTCGTATAAAATACCTTCACAACATAAGTTTTGAGCAAGGCCAATATCGGTCTGGCGATCGCCAATAACAAAAGAGCGCGCTAAGTCTACTTTGCCAGAGCGCATAAGCTCGGTAAGTAAGCCCGTTTTAGGTTTACGGCAATCACAGTTTTGCTCATCAAAGTGTGGGCAAATTAATACTTCGTCAAAGCTAATGCCTTGGCTTTGCATTATGTCCATCATTTTGTCTTGTGCTATGTCAAAATCAGCAGTAGGAAAGCTATCTGTGCCTAAACCATCTTGGTTAGACACCATTACTAAACGGTAACCTGCGGCTTGTAATTGTAATAACGCAGGAATAACACCAGGTAAAAATGCTAGCTTTTCAAGGCTATCTACCTGTTTGTCGGTAATTGGCTCTTCAATAATAGTGCCGTCGCGGTCTATAAATAAATAGGGGTTACTCATGATACTTCGTTTCCTGCTAAAGATGCTGCGGTAGCCGGCGTTTGTAAGCCATCTAACCAAATTTTTACTTGTTCAAGTTCTTGCTCACTACCAATTGAAATTCGTAGCCAGTCGTCTTCACCGTATAGTGTAAAAGCGCGCATAACCAAACCTTGCTCAAGTGCAATTTTAAAGTAGTTTTTATCGGCTAATTTTAAAGTAACAAAGTTACCTTCACCAGTGAGAATTTTTAATGCAGCAGGGGAGGCGTTTAGCCAATCTACCAACTTAGCTTTTAAGCTATTTAAAATAGTAACTTGGCGGCGCATTGATGTAATTGCATCGGGTGCAATTGCTTGCGCTGCAATACTTGCTACAACACCAGATACCGGATACGGCGCAATGACTTTACGAATTGGCGCTAGTGTTGCTGCTTGTGCAAGCGTAAAGCCCGTTCTGAGCCCCGCTAGCGCAAAGGCTTTAGAAAGCGTGCGCAGAACCACCACATTACTAAACTCATTAATAAGTTTAGTCGCGCTTTGCTCTGGGCAAAATTCTATATAGGCTTCGTCAACAATAACTAATACTTTACCTGCAAGTGCTGTTGAAATCGCTTTTACTTTATTAAGTGGCGTTAGGCTGCCCGTTGGATTATTTGGGTTACAAATAAATACCAGTTTTGAGCTGCCAACAGCTGCAACTATTTCGTCAGCACTGCCATTTAATAATAATTCTTGTGTAAGCGCGTTAATACCAACGTTGTGTGTATCGGCGGTAACTTTGTACATACCGTAGGTTGGTAAAAATAGCGCAATACTATCTTTAGCTGGCTCACAGTATGTGCGCACTAAAAGCTCAATGCCTTCATCTGCGCCGCGCGTCATTAATACATTTTCGCTTTCAAGCTCTGTATAAGCTGCATACCTGTCAATAACCAGTTGCGGTTGTGGGTCGGGGTAGCGATTTAAATCCTCAATACTCAGTTCAAGATTTTTAGCATACGGGCTTTCGTTAGCATTTAGCCACGTAGTACCGGTTAGCTTTTCACTTTTTGCAGAGCTATATGCAGCAAGGGCTGCAATATTTTTAGGTAATAAGCTAGACGCTTGTGCGCTCTCATTGCTCATTTTTAATTGCCTCTAAACGAATTGAAACCGCATTAGCGTGGGCATCAAGGCCTTCTGCATCTGCAAGTGGTAAAATTGCTTTTGAAAGCTGCGTTAAACCACTTTTAGTAATTGTTTGCACTGTGTATGTACGGAAAAAATCAAGCAAGTTTAAACTCGAGTAAGTTGCACTATAACCATATGTTGGTAACACGTGGTTAGTACCCGATGCGTAATCGCCTGCAGATTCTGGTGTGTAGTCACCTACAAATACTGAGCCTGCATTTTTAACTTTATCTAGGTAAGGTGTTGCATCGCCTAGTTGTAAAATTAAGTGCTCTGGGCCGTATTGCGCCGATACATCAAATGCTTGCTCAACTGAGTCAACCAAAATAAGTGAAGAATTAGCGAGCGCTTGCTCGGCTGTTTCTTTGCGGCTCAAATTAGCTAACTGGCGTGTAAGTGCCTGCTGAGTTTGTTCTATAATACTTTCGCTGTTACATAGTAAAATAACTTGCGAGTCTGCGCCGTGCTCTGCTTGTGAGAGTAAATCGGCGGCAATAAATTCTGGGTTTGCACGTTCATCTGCAATAACTAATACTTCAGAAGGACCTGCTGGCATATCAATTGCCATACCTGGGATAGTTTGTGCAACGAGCTGTTTAGCCATTGTTACGAAGCTATTACCTGGGCCAAAAATTTTGTTTACTTTAGGAACCGATTCGGTGCCATAAGCCATTGCTGCAATTGCGCCTGCGCCACCACTTTCTATCAAAGTAGTAATGCCACATAACTTAGCTGCATATAAAATAGCAGGGTTAATTGATTTATCACCCTGTACCGGCGTAGCAAGTACAACGGTTTTAGCGCCGCTTAACTGTGCTAATACACCTTGCATAATAACCGATGATGGCAGTGGAGCACTGCCACCGGGTACATAAATACCGACTGCTTCGATGGCTTGATATTTCAGTTCACATACAACGCCTGGTTGGGTTGATAATTTAATATCTTTTGGCAACTGCGCTTCGTGAAAACGTTTAACATTTGCATAAGCGGTGTCAATTGCGTATTTAAGCTCAGCACTTAGTGCTTGCTCAGATGCGTTAATTTCATCTAGCGGTACGCGCAAACGTGGGTTAGCTCTATTATCAAACTTTTTGGCCATGCTAAGTAAGGCCTCGTCGCCTTGCTCTTTTACATTAGCTAAAATAGTTTTGCATATTGCTTCAACCTTTGCGCTTACAGAAACTGCAGGGCGCATTAGCGCCGCTGCTTGTACTTGTGAAGATTCCTCATTCCAACGAAGCATGGCACTTACTCCATCATTTTTTCAATTGGCATAACTAAAATAGAGTTAGCGCCTAGGGCTTTTAACTGCTCCATTGTTTCCCAAAATAATGTTTCACTGCTTACCATGTGAAGTGCTACGTACTCTTCATTACCCGCAAGGGCAAGTAGAGTAGGTTGACCAGAACCTGGTAAGATTTCACAAATTTCATCAAGCTTGTTTTTTGGAGCGTGTAGCATGATGTATTTGCTTTCTTTAGCTTGTCTAACACCACGTAGGCGCGGCATAAGCTTATTGATTAGTGCTAGTTTGTCAGCGTCTTGCAGATCTTTATTTTGAATTAAACATGCGTTTGATTCTAAAATTGTATCACCTTGAATTAAGCCGTTAGCTTCAAGTGTTGCGCCAGTAGATACTAAATCACAAATTGCATCAGATAAACCTGCACGTGGTGCTACTTCAACAGAGCCAGTAAGCATTACTGTACTTGCGTTGATGCCTTCGCGCTTTAACCACTGAGTTAAAATTTCTGGGTAGGTAGTTGCAATACGTTTGCCTTCAAACCAGCTCTTATCGCGAGCGCCTAGCTCTTGTGGCCAAGCAAGTGCAAGACGACAGTAACCAAAATCTAGTTTTGAAAGTTTGTTTACTTCGCTTGGAACACCTTGACGTTCACGTTCTGCTTGAACTTCTACTAGTACGTTTTCGCCAACAATACCTAAATCACATACACCGTCCATTACTAAACCAGGAATATCGTCATCGCGCACACGTAGTACGTCAATTGGCATATTAGTTGAGTGTGCAATTAAGCGTTGTTCACGAAGGTTAAGCTTAACACCTAACTGTTTTAACAGATCTTGACAATCTTTAGATAGGCGGCCGCCTTTTTGGATGGCGATACGTAGACGATTTGTGTTACTCATTGTTCATTTTCCTTTAATTTAAAAACTAAAAACCCCGAGGGGAACCTCAGGGCGAAAATGAATCAATGTTTTTTGAATCGCCAGAGGTTCCTTTTAGGAATAACCTCTCAGCGAAAGACCTGACAGGTTATTCCGGTGAATGGTGGTGATGATGTACTGTTGTCAGGTTTAAGCGCATTTTTTATCCTATGTAACTGCTCGTTGTTATAGTAACGTTCAGTTGTTATCTGTTTAAATAAATTTCGCATTCATAAAAACATAAACAGCGATATTATGGCAAGTTTTTTTTAGCTTAATTAAAGCATATCTTATAACTGTCGATAATATTAAGAAGGAAAGTGCAATTTTTGCATATATTTGTTTGTTTATTAGCCAAACCAAGCGTTTAGATAATTTAACAGTAAACTAAGGAAGTGTGTATGGATATCATGATTCCTTATTTAGGAAGAATAACCAGGCTAGAAGTTGAGTCAAAAAGTGCTTTTCATATTGCGGGTGTGCAAAGTGGATCGGCCGCTGAAAAAGTGGAGCTAGAGAATAAAAAAAGGCGTGAGTTACAAAAAAAGAAAAAGCTCAATATGCTTGACGACCAAAATAGTAAAAAAAAGTCTAACGTAGATGATGACGAAAACCCCCATTTTGATACATGGGCTTGATAATACCAATTTTACTAAATACATAAGCAATTAACTAAAAAGGCCCTTGCGGGCCTTTTTACTATGTATTTTGCTTATGCCAATTAGCTTAAACTCTTAAGCAGATAGGCATTAGTATTGGTTTTTGCTTTTAAATATATAAAAGCTAAATATAGCGAACACGCATACCTGAGCTACAATACCTTGCCATGTTGACTTAATACCAAGCCATGCTATTTCAAAGCTCATTGGTAGCGGGGCAATACCTATTATATCGGCCTCTTGTAATGCAATAACGGCTTTGCCCATAAGCACAAACGAGAGTGCGAATAATAGGTAAGTGGTAATTGCAAAAAACTTAGCAACCGGTAATTTAATTGAGTACTTAATTAATACCCACGTAATAATAGCCAGTATTGCTACAGCTATCGCAAAACCCGATGCAATAGATGAATATTGAGCAGGCGAGCTTTGCGTTAATAAAGACTGATAAAACAATACGGTTTCGAATACTTCACGGTATACGGCAATAAAAGAAAGCCCCGCTAATCCCCAAAGTGTTCCCGACTCAAGACGCTTATCTATATTGTCTTTTATATATTTTTGCCATTGTTGCGCACTTGTTTTACTGTGCATCCATACGCCAACATACAGTAAAATTACAGCGGCAAACAATGCGCCAGCACCTTCCATAACTTCGCGACTTGCACCACTTATTTCTATTAATGTTTGCGCAGCAGCCCATGTTAAGCCACCGGCAATAAGTGCTGTTACCCAGCCAACATGTACGTATTTAAGCGCATCTTGACGTTTCGTTTTAATAAGCACAGTCATAAGGGCAATTATAACTAAGAGTGCCTCTAAGCCTTCTCGCAGTAATATTATTAAACTCGCTGAAAGTAGGGCGCCATCAGTTAGCTTGGTTTCGTTTAGCATGCTATCTGCTTTAGCGAGTTGTGTTAGTGCTGCACTTACTTTTTCGGCAACGACGGCTGTATCTTTTTCGTTTTTGAATGTTTGGCGCAGGTTCATCAGTTGTACTTCGATGTTTTTACGCAGTGTTTCGTCGTAGGCATTTAAGTTGTTTTCAACAAGCTCAAAGCCATCTAAGTATGCGCTAATTGCTAAATCACTTGCTTGTGAGTAATTGCCTTTAGCATGAGCGGCTTGCGCTGCAAGTAATTGCGTGCGAGTAACTGTTATCGGATTTTTGTTAGCGCTAAATAATTGCTCTGGATTACCACGAAGCCATTTAACGTAATGTGCTTGTGCTTCACTTTGACCTGCCGATAATTGTGCAGGGTTTAGGTTTACAATCTGTGAAGCGGTAATGTTTTGTTCTACATTTTGTGGTTTTTGAACATCTTTAAATGCCAAGCTACCTACATAAAAAGCTAAAGACCATCGTTGTTGTTCATTAAATTGGGTAAAAGCAACCATAGGCGTGTCGTCAATGCCGTTACTTACAGCGTCAAATAACCCCATTAATGAGCGGTTTGTTGCGCGTTCTTTGTCGGTAAAGTTGGTAGGTTCTGGCGATAAATTTTTTGCAAGCGGACCGTCGCCTTGACCACTAGGGCCGTGACACATTGAACAGTTAGTAGCAAAAAGCGCTTTAGTTTGCTCAACCGGAAGCAGCGATGAAGGTAACGATAGTTGTGGCATAAAGGTAAGCAGCGACTCACGAAGCGCTGAGCTTGCTGCACGTACATCGGCAACACTCGCTTTATTAGCAATCGCTGTATGCAGTGCTTTAGCTTGTGCCTTTACTGTATCAAACTCATTGGCTTGGCCTGATAGCTGTCCAGCTTGCTCAATAATAACGTGCGAAAATTCAGTCATTTCTTGATATTCGTCAGGGTCTAGTATTTCACCATTTCCAACAGCTGCCACGTAATCTACACCTACATACTCTGCAAGCTGTGCAATTTGTTTTATTTTTGTTTGCTCATTAGGTGAGGCCGACACATTAAAGCTTGCCATAGCCATTATAAAAAGCACAAAAAAACAATGAAATTGTCGTTTGCCCAGAGATACCAAATTAAAAAACACGTGAGAATTATTTTTGGACATTGAAAAGCCCTACAGAGGAAAAGCCAAAATTATAATTGTTTTCATTTGCATTTCAAGCGGATTAATTTAAACAAAGAAGATAAATAAAAAGGATAACAATTTATAGAACTTTAAAGTGTTTTTGTAACACGTGAGTAACAGTAACCAAGTGATTTATGTAATAACTTGGTTACTGAGTTGATTGCTCACAAAGCATTTATTACTTTGCTTGCTCAGCTGACTTAATGCTGCTTTGAATAAGCGGCGAAATAGTTAAGCCTTGTACAATAATAGAAAATATAACCACAACGTAAGTAACAATAACGATTAGGTTATGTAGGTCAGAGCCGCCTACAAAAACTTGCTCGCGCGGGATTGCTGCCGCCATTGCCAGTGCAAGACCACCGCGTAGCCCACCCCAGGTTAAAATTTTAACACTGTGTTTATCGTAACTTCTAAAGCGTTTAAAGATAACAAAGGGTGCACCTACGCTAATAAAGCGTGCTAGTAATACTGCAGGTACCATTAGTAAGCCTAAGCCAATTTCACCAAGCGTTATTGGCATCGTCACTATTAGCATACCTATTATTAAAAACAGTAGGGCATTTAAAAAGCTATCGGTTGCATGCCAAAAATCTTTTACGTAACGAGTGTCTTCTGGCCCCGTGCGCTCAGTTGCTTTAGTACGAGTAATGTTACCCATTAATATGCCGCTCGTTACCATGGCAAGTGCGCCTGATATTTCCCAAATATTTGCAGCAGCAAAACCCGCGGTAGGAATAGTTAAGGTTATCAATAAGCGAATGTTTACATCGCGGCTGTTAATAATTAAAAAGTGGCCAACCAAAGCGATAACTAAACCAAACGCAATGCCGCCAAGGGCGTCTACAAAAAAGAGTTCTGCTATATCGCCAAATTGTGCATCGGTGCCATAAAAAGCAACCGAAAAAATGGTCGTAAATATTACTAAACCAATACCGTCGTTAAATAGCGACTCACCTTCTACTTGAACTGAGATTCCTTCTGGCGCTCGCATTTGTTTAATAATAGCAAGTACAGCAATAGGGTCGGTTGGGCTAATAAGCGCGCCAAATAGTAAACAGTATATAAACGGTACATCAAAGCCAAATAAGGCAAATAGATAAAAACTTAAATAACCGACTATAAAAGTGGAAGCAATAGTAGAAAATAGCACTAGTGCGGTTATTTCCCAGCGCTGTTTACGAAGCGCCATAAGGTTAATTTCCAATGCGCCAGCATAAAGTAAAAATCCGAGCATACCTTTGAGTAATAACTCGTTAAAGTTAATACTGGAAACAATTTGGGTCATGGCTAACGCATTTTGATCGCCTAATAATTTAACGGCAATAATCAATAATAAAGAAATAACAACTGAGCCTGTAGTAATGGCAATTGTAGTTTGCATTTTGAGGATATATTGGTTTGCAAAAGCAATAAAAATTGCAATGGCAGAGAGAAAACAAATGAGATACCAAGCATTCATTGGCTAACCTTACTATTTTTTAACGACAAACGAAAAAGGGGAGTATAAACCCGCGTATGGTACTCCTGTAATATTTCAGAGTCACAGTTTTTATGCCTAAATATAGCTTTTAATACGGATTGTTTTTAGTAAGAGTTAATAGAAAATTAGGCTTTGTAAATATTGTCATTATTAAATTAAATTAAATGTACGTTATAAATACACAGTGTATTGTAAAATCGAATGATTAATCTCACTATTAAAGTGCGTATTAATTCGTAAAGTAAAAGTGGGTTTTGTAATTACTTGCCCTTAATGCTTTGCTTACGTAAAATCCCGCTATTATTTATTTTAAAGTGATTGGTATTATCAAACAGCTGTTTAGTGCAACCGGGCCTTTAGCGTTATCTTTAGATGGGTATACGCCTCGCCAACCACAAATTGATATGGCAGTAGCTGTTGCGGATGCATTAAAAAACAGTTCGCAATTAGTTGTTGAAGCAGGCACGGGTACGGGTAAAACATTTGCATATTTAGCCCCTGCACTTAAGTCAAAAGGGCGCACGATAATATCAACAGGTTCTAAAGCTCTACAAGAGCAGCTTTATCACCGAGATTTACCGCAACTAGTTAAAGCTTTAAGTGCTTCAAAAAAAACCGCCTTATTAAAAGGGCGCGCCAATTACCTATGCACCTACCGACTTAATCAACATGTTGCACATGTACCTACTGACGACTCTGACGTAATGCATCAACTAGCTATGGTAGCTAAGTTTGCAAGCGAAACACAATCGGGCGATTTGGCTGATTGTATAGGTATAGAAGATGATGCCAAAGTACTGCCTTATGTAAATTCAACAGCCGATAATTGTTTAGGTAAAGACTGTCCAGATTTTCAAAGCTGTTATATACGCAAAGCACGTTTAACTGCGGCCGATGCCGATGTGGTTGTGATTAATCACCATTTGTTTTTTGCTGATATGGCTGTAAAAGAAAGTGGCTTTGCTGAACTTATGCCAAAAGCTGATGCGTATATATTTGATGAAGCCCATCAGTTAAGCGAAATTGCCAGCGATTACTTTGGTGAAAGTGTTAGCACTAAAAAGTTGGTAGATTTAATTAATGATTTACGTGCTATTTATAGAGCTGAAATTCCCGATATGCTGCAACTTGGTAAAAGCTTAAACAAGCTTGAGACAAGCGTTGCTGATTTACGTTTACAATTTGGTGTTGATGGCAGCCGTGGCGATTGGCGAGAAAAACTAAGCGATAAACAAATTTGCGCGGCGCTCCATCGTGTGATCAGTGATTTAGATTTTGTTTACCAAGTACTTAAACTTTGCCTAGATAGAAGCGACAAAATTGAGCATCCATTTGAACGTGCACTTGCGTTTAAAGGGCAGTTAGAGCGGGTTTTTGATACAGCCCAAACCGGCTTTAGTTATTGGTATGAAACAACGCGCCGTTATTTAACAATTAATATAACGCCATTGAATGTATCAGCTAAGTTTGCTCAAATGATGCAAGACACGGGCGCAGGATTTGTATTCACTTCTGCCACACTTTCGGTTGATAACAAACTAGAGCATTTTAATGCAAGCCTAGGTTTGAAACCAAAACAAAGTATGATGGTAGATAGCCCATTTGATTACCCTAATCAGGCGCTGCTGTGTTTACCTCGCTACTTACCCGAATCGCACGCTGATAATATGCCACATGCAATTGTAAAACTAACGCTTGAGCTTATAAAATCAGCACAAGGGCGTTGTTTTGTGTTATTTACTAGCTATCGAATGATGCACTTAGTGGCCGAAGGGCTAACTACACAAATAGACTACCCAGTTTATATGCAAGGGCAAATGTCTAAGCGTATAATTTTAGAGAAATTTACTCGCCATGGTAATGCGGTATTACTCGGCACGGCTTCTTTTTGGGAAGGTGTTGATGTACGCGGCAGTACATTAAGCTGTGTTATTATAGACAAATTGCCATTTGCAGCCCCTGACGATCCATTGCTACAAGCTAAAATGCAAGATTGCCAAATGCAGGGAAAAGACCCTTTTTCACACATACAATTACCGCAGGCTGTTATTGCGCTAAAGCAAGGTGTAGGGCGTTTAATTCGAGATAGTAAAGACAAAGGCGTACTTGTAATATGCGATAATCGCTTAGTTACACGCCAATATGGCCAAGTATTTTTAAAAAGCTTACCACCGATGCGCCGCACGCGAAGCTTAGAAGATGCCAATACATTTTTAAAACAAATTAATTAGAGTACTAAAATGATCAAAAGTAATATCCTTGCCCTTGATGCTTCAACTGAAGCACTTTCAATTGTTTTACATTACCAGGGCCAAACGTTTCATCATTTTGAAGAGTGTCCGCAGCAGCACAGCCAAAAAATACTTCCACTTGTGGATGAACTGTTAACTAAAGCAAACTGTAAATTAAAAGATTTAGACGTAATTGGTTTTGGCCAAGGGCCAGGTAGTTTCACCGGTGTACGTATTAGTGTTGCTATAGCGCAAGGTTTAGCGTATTCAACTAATTTGCCGCTTGTTGGTGTGTCTACACTGGCAACTATGGCTCAACAAACGTTTGAACAAAATGGCAGCCTGATTGTTTATCCAAGTATAGATGCGCGTATGGGTGAGATATACTTTGCACATTACCAAGCGCAAAATAATCTAATGCTTTTAGTTAACCAAGAATGCGTTATAAAACCTGATTTACTAAACAATGAGTATATAGCAACCACTGAGCCATCTGTAGCAGTGGGCACAGGTTTTAAAACCTATCCTGATGCGCTTAATGACTTTGAAAACGTGACAATTAATACTGATATTACATTGCCTGATGCACGTTATATGTTAGCGCATGTTGAAGCCGCGTTTTTAGCGGGTGACGTTGTAAAAGCGAGTGACGCTCAACCTAAATATGTGCGCGATACGGTAACGTGGAAAAAGCTACCAGGACGTGAGTAATCATATTATTTGCAAATTGGTTGTTTTTAAATCATAATTTTGTGCATTATTAAGGTTGGAGACGCGTAATGACGCTGCCTATTGGTTCAGGTTTTTTTACCGGAGATATTCCGGGTAGGGTTAGCTCTACCAAAGTTGTTACTAATAAACCACAGGGCTTATTAGACCAACCGGCTGCTAAAAAAACGAATACCGATTATGTAAAAAGCAGTGTCGAGGGTGTTGAACTGGCTAATCAGCTGTTTAAAAGCAGTGCTAAAAGCAATGAATACAGCCAAACAATTTACGACCAACCGACAGCTCAAGTAAGCAAAGCGATTTCTACTTATACTGAATTTGCTAATTTAGAACGCAGAGCAGAAGTACAAAATTTAATAGGCGTTGATATATACGCTTGAAGTGCATTACCGCGCTTTACTTGAATATAGCTATAAGATTTAATAAAAAGCCCGAACATGTGTTCGGGCTTTTTGTCATTCAAAATTAAATGCAATTTTTATTTTTTAATAAAGCCGATTAGTTTATCAGCAATATCGGTATTGTTTTGCGATCCAATAAATTGTTCACTGCCTTTACCATAAGCAAATACCTGCACGTCTACAGCGGTGTGTCCGCCGGTTGTCCAGCCAGTAAAGCTTGCATCGCTAATAATGCTTTTAACAGCTAAATTAAGCGCTTTTTCACCCATTTTTTTAGCTTGCTCAAGTTTTATTTGGTTTTCAGTTGTAAATTCAATATTGGTGTTAGCAGTCCATACTGGTTTTAAATCATCAGAATCTAGTAAAAGTTGAGTTAGTTTACCAGCAGTTGCTTTAACACCTTTTACTACATCAGTTTCCCATTTGTACTGACCATGTGCGCCAAGGGTTAAACCTCCTGTAGAGTGATCTGCAGTAATGACTAAAATAGTATCTTTGTTTTTATCAACATAGGCTTTTGCTTTTTCGATTGATTTAGCAAAATCATCCATCTCAGCCATTGCACAGGCAATATCGTTAGAGTGACCACACCAATCAATTTGGCTGCCCTCAATCATCACAAAAAAGCCTTCTTTGTTTTGATTATCTAATAAACCAAGTGCTTTAGACGTTAACTGAGTAAGACGAGTTGGGTTTTCATCTAATGCAAAAGGTAAGCCTTTAGGTGCGTATAAACCAATTGCAGGTATTTGTGTAATTTGCCCTAGGTTTTTAATGTCGTCGCCATATTGATAACCAGCGGCTTTAAATTCATCAACTAAATTACGGTCATCACGAATAAAGTATTTAGTACCGCCACCAAGCATTAAATCAACCGGTAATTTACCCGCAATTTTATTGTCGATGTAATCATTGGCAATATCATTATAATTATTACGTGATTCATTATGCGCCGCAAAACTTGCTGGAGTTGCGTGGTTAATTTGTGAAGTTGCTACAAGCGCTGTTGTCATACCGCGCTCTTTTGCTATTTCAAGCATGGTTTTAACTGATTTTTTGTCTGTATCTACTGCAATTGCGCCATTGTAACTTTTATGACCGCTACTAAGTGCAGTAGCACCTGCTGCGCTGTCTGTCACATAAGTATGGTCATCAGGGTAGGTACGAGCCATACCCTTTAAAATAGTGTCAAAAACCGTGCCTTCTACTTCTTTTGTTGCAGGGTCGTCTTTAAAATAGCGATAAGCCGTGGTGTAAGCCGGACCCATGCCGTCACCAATCATATAAATTACATTTTTAGGTGCTGATTCTGCGTAAGCACCAGAAGCGGTGCATAAAAGCGCTAATAAGCTGATCTGTTTTTTCATGGTTGTGTACCTTATGAGTGTACCTTATTTAATAGCCGCTGATATTGTATACAGATAGTATGATAAATAAATGAATATCTAAGATATTTATAATTTAGGGTTATATGAATAGAATTGTAGTTAACGCTGTTAGTTCTATTTATTTAAATTATACTGGTTATAGCTTAACTACATATAATGCTATCACCTTTTAATTGTTCAAAAGGTATACAAAGCAAACATATTTAAAAAGATCAGCTTATTTTTTTTTGTAATTAAACTTATGATATTGTTTAAATTTTATTTTATATTTTTTGCTTTCTTTAGATCATCAAGATAATTAAATAGCGAATTTTGCACCATTTTTTCGGTTAGTGGTCTGACAACTTGTATGCTATAAACAATGATGCTCTAAATTAATAAAGGACTTGCCGTGCAGCCATTTAATATTGAAACCAATAACTTGAATATTCATGGCTTAAAAGTAGGTTCTGGGGATGAAATAGTAATAGCGTTGCATGGTTGGTTAGATAACTGCCACAGTTTTATACCAATGTTAAGTAAAGCTAAGCCAAAGCACACTTGGTACTGTATTGATTTTGTCGGGCATGGTTTATCATCTTGGCGAAGTGATGATGCACATTATTATTTTGTTGATTATATTGATGATGTGTACCAACTTATTAATGCGCTTGGTGTTAAAAAAGTTCATTTAGTTGGGCATTCGATGGGAGCCATGGTTGCAGGGATTTTTGCTAGTTGCTTTGGTGATTATGTAAAATCTGTTACCTTTATTGAGGGGATTGGGTGTGTTACAACTCCTAGCGAAAGCGTATGTGAACAGCTAAAAAGTGCAGTATTAAATAGAGCGCGTTTAAAAAATAAGAAGCAGAGAGTTTATAAATCGAAAGAGCTTATTTATGAAGCACGTGCTCAAACAACCGATTTGAATAGTGAGCTTATTGCTCTTTTAATGCAGCGAAATATAAATTCGGTTTTAGATGGTTATACATTAACAACTGATCCAAAGCTTAAAAATCACTCAGGTTTTAGGTTTGATGAGGCGCAATGTATTGGTGCAATAAAAGATTTAATTGCACCGTGTCAATTAATTTTAGGTAACGAAGGTTATTCGTTTGTAAAACAAAATCTGGCAAAGTATATTAGTTATTACAATAGCTTAAAGGTAATTAATGTAGATGGTGGGCACCACTGTCATATGCAAAGTAGTGAACTATGTTTTAAGCATATTCAAGACTTTATGCTGCAAAATGGTGCATGTTAATTGTAAGTTTACGTAAAATGTGGGATTATTCCTCCATTAGAGTATTTGCTCAATTGTTAAAGCGCCTTACTTAGATTAAGGTTAATAAAAATATAATTATAAACAGGGGCTAAGAGTGGAAAAAATCTGGCTTAAGCGCTACCCAGAGGGTATGCCTGAAACAATCGATCCTGAGCATTACAACTCGTTACTCGAAGTGTTCGAAAAAAGTTTTACTGACTACACCGATTTACCTGCATTTACTAATATGGGTAAAACGCTGTCTTATAGCGAAATAGATACAGCAACTAAAAAGGTTGCCTCCTACATTCAAAATGATTTAGGTCTTAAAAAAGGCGACAAAGTTGCCGTAATGATGCCTAACTTACTACAAACACCAGTCACCATTTTAGGTATTTTACGTGCAGGTTGTGTGGTTGTAAATGTTAACCCACTTTACACTGTGCGTGAGTTAGAGCATCAGTTAAAGGATTCTGACACTACCGCTATTTTCATTTTAGCAAACTTTGCTGACACACTTGAAAAGTCACTTGCACACACTGATGTTAAACACATTGTAGTAACGCAAGTAGGCGACATGGTTGGTGGGCTTAAAAAGCACATAGTTAACTTTGTTGTTAAGCACATTAAAAAAATGGTGCCAAAGTTCAACTTACCAAACACAATTAACTTTTCAGACGTTTTAGCTGCAGATGAAACTAAATATACACGTCCTGAAATGAGCTTGTCCGATCTTGCTTTTTTACAGTACACCGGTGGCACAACAGGTGTATCAAAAGGGGCAATGCTGAGCCATGGCAATATGGTTGGTAACCTTGAGCAAGTTTCAGGCTGTTTAGACAAAGTGTTAAATCGTGGTACAGAAGTTGTTGTTACCGCTTTACCGCTTTATCATATATTTGCTTTAACAGCTAACTGCCTGACGTTTATGAAGTACGGTGGTTTAAATATATTAATCACAAATCCACGAGATATGCCTGGGTTTGTTAAAGAGCTAGGTCAGCATAAATTTACAGCTATTACTGGTGTTAATACGTTATTTAACGGTTTATTAAACACACCAGGTTTTGCTGAACTTGATTTCAGTTATTTAAAAATGTCACTTGGTGGCGGTATGGCCGTGCAACGTCCTGTTGCTGAAAAGTGGCAAAAAGTGACTGGCTCAAAATTAATGGAAGGCTATGGCCTTACAGAATGTTCTCCATTAGTAACTATTAGTCCTTATGATTTAGAAGCATATAACGGCTCTATTGGTTTGCCTGCGCCTAATACTGAGATTAAGCTAATACTTGATAACGGTGAAGAGGCCGCTAAAGGTGAACCGGGTGAAATGTGTGTGAAAGGCCCGCAGGTTATGGTGGGCTATTACAATCGACCAGATGCAACAGCTGAATGTTTAAAAGATGGCTGGTTTGCAACAGGTGATATTGCAACTTATGACGATGAAGGTTTCTTCTTTATTGTAGATCGCAAAAAAGACATGATCATTGTATCTGGCTTTAATGTTTTCCCTAATGAGATAGAAGAGGTAGTGGCTATGCACGAAGGTGTGCTTGAAGTTGCTGCTATTGGTATTCCTCACGATGTAAGTGGTGAACAAGTTAAAGTTTTTGTTGTTAAAAAAGACCCTTCTTTAACTGAAAAAGATATAATAAGTCACTGTCGTGATAATTTAACTAATTACAAGGTCCCAAAACTGGTAGAGTTTAGGGATGAGTTACCTAAAACTAACGTAGGTAAAATACTCCGAAGAGCCTTGAAAGATTAGCAACCTATAAAAAAGCCGACATATGTCGGCTTTTTTATTGTAGGAGATTAAGTGCAATACCAATTGATCGAAACCCAAAATCAACTGAACACTTTTGTTGAACAAATAAAAAATAAGCCTATTTTAGCTATTGATACTGAGTTTATGCGTCGTCGCACTTTGTATCCAGAAGTTGCACTTATCCAAGTTTTTGATGGTGAGCATTTAGCGCTTATCGATCCGTTAGCTGAGCTCTCATTATTCGATTTTTGGGAAATACTAAAAGATCCTAGTGTTTTAAAAGTACTGCATTCTCCTTCAGAAGATATTGAGGTTTTTCAAAAATACGCAGGCTTTGTTCCATCCCCACTTTTTGATACACAATTTGCGTTGCAGTTACTTGGGGAAGGTAACTGTATGGGCTTTGCCCTTATGGTAAAAGAGTTGCAAGGTATTGAAATAGATAAAAGTGAGTCACGCACTAACTGGCTGCAACGTCCGTTAACTAAAAAACAGTTAGATTATGCTGCTGCAGATACTTTTTACTTATTGCCGTGTTTCGAGCTGATTATAGAGCGTATTAATGCCGCTGGGTTCTTTGACATTGTAATAAACGAGAGTGAACTGATAGCTAAAAAACGTGCGTTTCAAACACCAGACGAGCTTTTATATAAAGATATTAAAAATGCATGGCAACTCAAACCGCACGAACTTGCGGTTTTAAAAGAACTTGCTGTATGGCGCAGAAACAAAGCCATTAAGAAAAATTTAGCGCTAAATTTTGTGTTAAAAGAACATAACATGACTGAAATTGCCAAACGTGGTCCTTCAAGTTTAAATGCTCTACGTCAAATTCCAGGAGTTGAAGCTATTGAAGTTAATCGCTCTGGTGTAGATATAATCAAGTGTATTGAAGTTGCCAAAGCAGTACCAGATGCTGAGCATCCTGAAGTACTTAAGCGCTTAATTGATTTTCCTACCTATAAAAAAGTAGCCAAAGATATTAAACAAAAGATCACTAAAGTCGCTAAAGAGCACAATATACCAGAAGACGTTATGGCCTCTAAAAAGCAAATTAATCAATTGATTAGTTGGAATTGGAAGTTAACTAATGAGCAAAAACAAAGCCATATTAAGCCTGATTTATTAAGCTCTTGGCGCTATAACTATGTTAAAGGCGCTTTAAAAGAATGGGATACTTAAGACTAGATATTTTTTTACTGTGTAATACTTATACCAATCCGCAATAATACTTAATCATTTTGCGGTGCTAAACGTGTCGTTACCTGTGTTAAAAAAATCTCATTTACGACTGCATGGATGCAGAAGGTAGAGCAATGCAGGAGCAATTGCCGAGAACAACTAAATAGCGATTTTTTTGCCTAGCTATCAACACGTTTTTCCATCCTCAAAATAGATCACTTAATTAAGCGAATTGGTATTATCTATAATTTTTGTGTTACATAGTGAAAAAGTTTTAGTTGTATGCAAGGGATTAAAACATAGATATTTAGAAAGTTATTACAAAGTAAATCAAAATAAAGAGGGCGCTTATAAAGCGCCCTTTCTTCAATTACTTCTTTTCTTCATCAGGTAGTGTAACGTTTAGCTCAAGTACGGCTAAATCGTCTTCGTTTTGATCAAACTGAACCTGAACTGCATCGGTACTTACGTTCACGTATTTACGGATCACATCTAAAATATCTTGTTTTAATTGTGGTAAGTAATCCGGTGTTCCTCGTTGAGAACGCTCGTGCGCGACAATGATCTGCAATCGCTCTTTTGCTAGTGACGCACTGTTTTTCTTTTCTGAGCGGAAGTAGTCAAGTAAAGACACGTTAACCTCCAAAAATCCGTTTAAATAAGCCTTTTTTCTCAACGTCTAAGAAGCGAAAATCGACGGTTTCACCTAGTAAGCGGTTAATTGCATCAGAATAAGCTTGGCCTGCATCAGATTCTGTATCCAATATAACAGGTTGGCCTGAGTTTGAAGCACTTAATACCGCTTGCGATTCAGGAATAACCCCTAATAATGGGATTGACAGAATATCTTGCACATCTTCTACCGATAGCATTTCACCTTTTTCAACACGACCAGGGTTATAGCGTGTTAATAGTAAGTGTTCTTTAATATTTTCTAGGCCTTCTTCAGCACGTTTTGATTTGCTGTGTAAAATACCTAAAATACGATCTGAATCTCGAACTGACGACACTTCTGGGTTTGTTGTAACAATTGCTTCATCAGCAAAGTACATCGCCATCATAGCGCCAGCTTCAATACCTGCTGGTGAATCACATACTATGTAATCAAAGTCTTCTTTTAGTTCATTTAGTACGCGTTCAACACCTTCACGTGTTAAAGCATCTTTATCACGTGTTTGTGAAGCAGGTAGTAAAAATAATTTATCTACACGTTTATCTTTAATAAGCGCTTGGTTAAGGTTTGCCTCACCATTAATTACATTTACAAAGTCATAAACAACGCGGCGTTCACAACCCATAATTAAATCTAAGTTACGTAAACCAATATCAAAGTCGATAATAACTGTTTTATAGCCTTTTAACGCTAAGCCTGTGCCAATTGCAGCACTTGATGTTGTTTTACCAACACCGCCTTTACCTGAGGTAACGACAATTACTTTTGCCATGAGATTTATCCTTTAACCAAAGCTGAAATTTCTAATGATTCGTCTTTTTGTTGTATTTGCACTGCATTTCCCCAATGTTCACCTTGTAGCGAATCACTGATCCAGTAATTACCATCTATTGAAACCAACTCGGCTTCAAGTTTTTGGCAAAAAATGTGTGCTTCTTTAAAACCTTTTGCGCCAGCAATAGCGCGACCGCGTAGCGTGCCATAAATATGCACATTCCCATCGGCAATGACTTCCGCACCATGGCTAACTGCGCCAAGTACTATCAAATCTCTATCTTTTGCATAAACTTGTTGTCCAGAGCGAACTGTACCGCTGATAATTTGCGCTGGTAAATGCACCGTTTTTTCTACAATCGATGTATTGGGCTCTTGTTTAACAGGTTCGCTCTTAACGTCTTGTGAATAATTTAAAACAGATAAGCCAGCAGCCTTTGCTTGAGTATGTTGCTCATCTGAGCCATTACACACTCCAACCGCATTAAAACTCATTCGCTCGATTAATGATTTTAAGTGAACAAAATCAAGTGAACTGTTTTTAATTTCTATTAAATTAACGACAATAGGCGCACCCTCAAAAAACTTAGGGGCCTGGGCTATTTTTACATACAGTTGTTCTGCTAAAAGGTTTATATCAGTACTATAAAGATGCAAAACTGATAACGTAAAAAGATTCCCTTTTAACTCAAAAATTTGGTCCGACATACACGCTCAATTGATTTGTCTGATTAGAAATTAATTTTAGATAAACGTAGGCTGAATAGGGCCTTTATTGAAATTTCTAATCTAATTTTTCTAACTTATTATTACTCTCATGTTATAGTGTGCGGCATTGTTAAGCAAGAATTTATAGGGCCATAATGCTCACTGCAGTATATAAAAGTAAGAAAAAAGCGGATACGTTCTTATTTGTTGAAAAAAGAGATGATTTTAGTAAAGTTCCGGAACCTTTGATGACCATGTTTGGTCAACCTGTTTATGTGATGATCATCAATTTAGCAAAACGTGAGCATTTAGGTGGGGCAGATTTAGAAACTGTAAAAGCAGCGTTATCAAATCCTGATAAAGGCTACTACTTACAAATTCCACCACCTGAGCAAAATTTGCTAAGCCAATTACGAAAAGACAATGGAGTTGATAGTGATTAAAAAACTTATCGTTATATTATGTGGTGTATGTTTATGCTCACCTGTTATGGCAAAAACCCAGGCTGAATTTCAAGATTATTTAGCGAATTTAAAGCAAGAAGCTATCGCAAAAGGTTACGAAGCCAAACTTATTGACGATGCGTTTGCAACAGCAACCTATAAAGAAAAAGTGGTTTCGGCTGACAAAAACCAGCCAGAAGTAAAAGAAACCCTTGAAACGTACTTACCAAAACGTGTACCACAATGGAAAATTGACCGCGCACGTAAGCTTTACGCAGAAAACAAAGAGGTACTTGAAAAAGTAGCGAAAGAGTTTGGCGTACAAGCACGCTTTATAGTCGCGCTTTGGGGCCTTGAAAGTAACTTTGGTACAATTCAAGGCGGTCATAACGTTATTTCATCATTAGTGACACTTGCTTTTGATGGACGCCGAGAAGCACTTTATAAGCGCCAACTTTGGGCTGCACTGGATATTTTAAAGTCGGGCCACATAACGCTTGATAAATTTAAAGGCTCTTGGGCAGGCGCAATGGGGCAAACGCAATTTATGCCTACCTCTTTTAATGCTTACGCGGTTGATTACAACAACGATGGTCGTAAAGATATTTGGACTACAAAAGAAGATGCTTTTGCCTCAATTGCTAATTATCTAAAGCAAGAAGGCTGGAACGACTCTCTTACGTGGGGTCGCCAAGTTCAGTTACCTGAAAATTTTGATAGTAAATACGTTTTAGTGCGTGGTACCAAAACTCGCAAGCAGTGGTTAGAATATTGGAACGACTCAGAGCGCTCATTAGCTGATTGGCAAGCACTGGGTGTTCGTAAAGCTGATGGTTCTGATTTACCTAATGTAGACGTACGTGCTGCGCTGGTTATGCCTGATGATATAAATGGCCATATGTATTTAGCGTACGACAACTACAAAGTGTTTATGCATTGGAATCGCTCGTATTACTTTGCTACTAGTGTAGGTTACTTGTCGGATAGAATTGGTTATCCAAAAATCTAATTTTTAAAATATACCTATAAATAAAGCCGCAATTGCGGCTTTATTCTTTTTTGAATATCTTTTCTTTTAGGTCAATAACTTTACCAATTCCAGAACCTAGTTTCATTAGCTTATTAAGTTGCTCTGGCGTTAAACGCTGTAGTTCTGATGACCATTTAGTGACGGTTTCAAGTAGGTTGTGAATCTCACCCATTTGTTTTTGTGCATAAAGCTCATCATCGTTACTGGCTTCGTCTAATAAGTTATCGCGTAGTAGCGTTAAGGTGGGCTCAATTTCGCGCTTTTTACGTTCTTCAAATACGCGATTTGCCATATCCCAAATATCGCCAGCAGGGGCGTAGTACTCTTTACGATCTCCAGGAATATGCTGTACTTTAATTAACTGCCACGATTGCAGCTCTTTAATGCCCATACTTACATTACCACGAGAAATACTAAGCGCATCTGCAATCTCATTAGCTGTCATTGGGTTTTTAGTAATAATCAGCAAACCACACATTTGTCCGATCGTACGATTGAATCCCCAGCGGCTGCCCATCTCACCACAATGCATTACAAAGGCAAAATTCTTTTCGGATAAACTCATAGCTTAGTAACTTTCAGTAATTTCAGAAAGTAAATGCTAGCACGCTTATTATGGATAGCAAGTTCTTAGCAGGCTTATAAGTTAATTTAAATGACTAAAATATGATTTAGATTAATATTTATACATCTATATTAGGATATGTTGTACACAACAATACATAAATAAATCCTTATCTTTAATTTTCTTCACATACGATGGAATGACTATGAAAGCTGCAATTAATACTCAATACAAAGGTAAATTAGAAATAACAGACTTACCAATTCCTGAGGTGGGAATAAATGATGTTTTAGTAAAAATAGCGGCCTGTGGCGTTTGCCATACCGATTTACATGCCTGTAATGGGGATTGGCCAGTAAAACCAAAAATGCCATTAGTACCAGGGCACGAAGGTGTCGGTGTTATCGAAAAAGTCGGAAGCAACATTAAGCACTTAGAAGTTGGCGATAGAGTCGGTATTCCTTGGCTCTATAGTGCATGTGGGCACTGTGAGTTTTGCCTAGATGGTAAAGAAACACTGTGTTTATCGCAGCACAATACTGGCTATTCTATTGACGGTAGTTATGCAGAATATTGTTTAGCGCATGGCGACTACGTTGTAAAAATACCAGAAGAACTCGGTTTTTCTGAGGCTGCTCCATTATTTTGTGCAGGTGTTACAACCTATAAAGCATTAAAAGTATCCGGTGCTAAACCAGGGCAGTGGGTTGCTATTGTTGGTGTGGGCGGGCTTGGTCATTTAGCAGTACAGTACGCTAAAGCAATGGGTTTTAATGTAATAGCTGTTGATACAGGTAAAGAAAAACTCGCGCTTGCTAAAGAGCTAGGCGCAGATATCACCCTCGATTTTAAAGAGGTGGTTCCTAGCGAAGCTATTTTTGAACAAGTAGGTGGCGCGCATTGTGTTGTGTGTACTGCGGTGTCTAAAGCGGGGTTTGAACAAGCCTATAAAAGTGTACGCCGTGGCGGTAAATGCGTATTAGTGGGATTACCTGCAGAGGATATGCCGCTTCCTATTTTTGATACTGTCCTTAATGGTGTGTCAGTAGTGGGCTCTATTGTTGGTACGCGTAAAGATTTGCAAGAATGCTTGGAATTTGCCGCTCAAGGTAAAGTAAAAGCGATTATTGAAGAAAAACGCTTAGAGGACATTAATGAAATTTTTGATGATATGCTCAAAGGTGAAATTAACGGTCGCATAGTGGTTACTATTTAATTTAGATTAAGCGTTTATAAAACATAAAAAAGCATGGCTTCTAAATTAGAAAACCGTGCTTTTTAAGTATTTAACTAACCTGAGCGCTGAAAATAGCTGCTTGAGATAGATTTATTATCCAGAGTTCAGGTTAGCTAGTTAAAGTGTGTAACTAAAACTTAGTTTTGCATTACGCTCTTCCCCTGGCATACCACCTAAAAACATTGCTTTTGAATAATACTTTTTGTTGAACAAGTTATTTAAGTTTAACTGCATATGCCATTTATCAGTTGTATACGATACAGCTGTATCGTAAGTCGTGTAACTTGGTACATAACCATCAGGAATCGAAAACGAACTTGAATTAGTACTTCTGTTATCTACAAATGTAATACCACCACTTATATTTACAGCTTCAGGTAAATTAAACATATCTGCGTAGTAGGTTACCCATGTACTTGCTGTTACGTAAGGCACACCTTTTTGGCGTGTGTCGTAACTGCTGCTGTTAGGATTACTTTTGTCACGTGCATCTTGATAAATACCATTTACGTTTACTTTCCATTTATCGTTCAAGTAAGCATTTAAATCAAGCTCAACACCTTTTGTTTGCTCTTTACCATCATAATAGCTTTCAGGTACATCTGAGCCTGATGTTAATGCGTCATAAAGTGGATTTGCATATTCTAAGTTAGTACGAGAGCTTTCAAATATAACAACAGATGCGAGTAGTTGGTCATCAAATGCTTTAAATCTAAAGCCTAGGTCGTTACTTATAGACTCTGAATCTTCACGGTCAGCTTCGTTACCTGCCACAGAGCCTAATACACTATACGCTGTACGCCCTTTAGAATGATTTACAAATACAGATAAATCTTCAGATGGCTGATACGTTGCACCAAGGTTATACGTTAAGCCAGAATCTGATGTACTCGCTTCAGGCGTTGGCTCTGCACGGCTAGAACTGTAGCGCTCATCAACACCAAAGTGCTCATAAGTTTGCTCAATTCGGTTATATGCCACACCAATACGCGTTGTAAGTTCTTCAGTTATGTAACCAACATGTTGAATGCCTAAGCCCCATGCTTGTACTTTTTTATTGTAGTCACTTGTTTTAAGCGGATCGTAATTTTCAAAGTTACCGGTTGGCCAATTTGGTTCTCTTATATCGTAAATATACGGCAAAGAACCTTGGTACGTTACATCACCATCATTGTTTGTGAGTACGTAATCTTGATCCCATATTGAGAATTGTTTAAAACGAATATCTCTATCTTCGTAGTTGGCGTTAACAAGCAATTCGTTATCTACGTCGCCTAACATAAAGTCATAACGTAAATCTAAGAAGTACTGCCATGATTTTTCATCTGCTTCTACTTGGCGGTATTCTTGGCGGCGTGCTGCATATGGGTAAAGTACACCGTCTTCAACTAATGGAGCACGGGGGTCGTTATTGATAATTCCATCGCGTGTTGAATAGACGTAGTTATATGCACCTGTTTGGCGTGCAAAACTAGATGTGTAGTTACGGTACTGTAGCTGCTGGTTTAAAAATAAATCGTCAGTAATGTAATAGTTATGCGTTAATTTAAAACGCAGCTCTTCACCTTCGTTAGCATCAGCCATTGGTGAAATAATACCATTTGTGCCAAAGCTATAAGGTGTTAAGCCATCAGATGCTGATAATGAATTAGCAAGTTGGTCGCGTTGTGCATCACTTAACTGTACGCCGCTTCCTGTTGGATCGTTTACTAAATCGGCACCGGTTACTTCACCCGCGCTTAAACCATTTGCAGTTTCTGCATTGTAAATACGAATAGGGTGACCAATAGAATCGACCGCTATTTCATCTTTTATATAGGCTGCAGAAAGCATGATGTTTTGTCTGTCATTAAGCACGTATTTAAGCGAGGTATAAATTTCGTCGCGATCTTCTTTTAAATCGCGAAATCCGTCACTTGACGCTGTTTTAGCCATAACACGATAAGCTAAATCATCTGTTATAGCGTTAGTGCTATCAAACGATAATGAATAGCTATCCCACTGGCCAAGCTCAGCCGATACTTTGTGTTTTTCTTCAAACTCTGGCTTTTTTTCAATTAGGTTTATTACGCCACCTGCGCTACCAATGCCATATAAACCTGTTGCAGGGCCTTTTAAAACCTCAACAGATTCAACATTTGTAAGTGAACGAGTTGGGTTAAATGTATTACCCAGGCCTGCACCACCATACATACCATCGTAGGTGTAGTTTGCATCTAAACCACGAATTACTAAGTTATCACCAATACCGTAATTATTACCTGCTTGTGTTAAGCCACTTACGTTTCTAACTAAATCTTGTAAGCTATCTACACCTTGAGATTCAATCAGTTCTCGGTCAATAATTACTACCGGTGCAGGTGTTTCCATTAAAGACATGTCTGATTTAGTAGCAAGACCAGAGCTCATCACCACACGGTTTTGCTTTTCGTATACGCTGATGCGTTCAATATCAGCATCAACTTGTGTATTTTGGGCAAATGCCACATTTGCATTTAAACAAGCAAGAGTAATAAGAGAGTACTTAAACGTTTTCATAGAGTGATAACTATTCGCGTTATTGAATTTTCGCGAATGATAATGGTTATTGTTATTAAAGTGAATAGAAAGTTCATTTTATTTGATTAAATAAAACTGTTCGGATAATTAATAGACAAAAGCGAATCTAATAGGGGGGCGGTGTCCCTTTTATGGCATATTCAATATAGGTGAGAGTTTTATTAAGGCTGAGTAAACTCAGCCTTAATAGCGTGTATTTACAATTGGTTTTTATAAACAACACCTGCTTTCATTACAAAAGGTACTGCCTCTAAGGTTTTAATACTTTTAAGAGGATTTGCTTTAACCGCAATTATATCAGCTGCAAATCCGGTTTTAATTTGTCCTAACTGAGTATCCATTTTTAATAACTTAGCGCTATTAATAGTTGATGCTTGAATGGCTTGTAGTTCTGTCATGCCAAATTCAACCATGCGGCTAAACTGTTTTGCATTATCTCCGTGCGGGTAAATTGCTGCATCGGTACCGAACACCATTTTAACACCCGCTTTTACAGCACGGCTAAAGCTATCACGTTGCCTTTTAGAAACTTGGCGCTCTTTATTTAGGTTTTCTTCGTCTACGCCGTTTTGCTCGCCATAAGTTAGCGTATATTCGGTGTTATAAATATCCATAGAAAGCCAAGTACCATGCTCTTTGGCAAGCGCTATCGCTTCGTCATCTAAAAAGCTGGCGTGTTCAATACTATCAACACCTGCTTTAATGGCTGTTTTAATCCCGCTTGTACCGTGTGCATGAGCTGCAACAGGTAAATCTCGCATATGGGCTTCATCAACGATGGCTTTCATTTCTTCAAAAGAATACTGCTGTGCACCTACTTTAGTCCCTTTTGAAAATACTCCACCTGTGGCGCAAAACTTAATAGCATTTGCCCTGTATTTAATATTTTCGCGTACTTTTATACGCGCAGCCCATGGACCGTCTGCGACGCCACTTGAAGTATATTTAAGCTCAGGAGGTAATCGGTTGTTATCACAGTGCCCGCCAGTAATGCCGAGTGATGGGCCTGCAGCCCAAATACGAGGGCCAACTATGTCACCCGCATTTATGCCGTCACGCACCGCTATAACGCTGTAACCTTCTGCGCCAACATTACGTACTGTTGTAAATCCAGCTTCTAAGGTTTTTTTAGCAAAATGAGCCGCTTTAATCGCCATTCTAGGAACTGACTGGCCTAAACGTTCACTGCGCGGAACCGTAGGGTCGCTTGTTAGATGCACATGCATATCCATTAAACCTGGCATAAGGGTTAAATCAGGGAGTTGAATATGTTTATCATCTTTAGACAGCGTTGGTTTTTTATTTTGTTCAATGTTTGTAATTACGCCATCATCAATAGTAATTAAAGGGGATTTAATTAGCTTGCCATCTTCAACATCAACCATGGCTTTAGCCGATAGGTATGTAACTGCATGGGTATTAAATGTGGTTAAGCAAAGTAAGGCAATAGAGGTGCTGAGTAGTTGTTTTTTCATTTTATTTTTCTTTTAAATCATATTTGAATTAATAGAAATGTAACAAGCTCAGATAAAAGTGCAAATTTAATACGATGAATGCAATCTATCGTAATTTCTTTATTAAGCACGCTTTAATGCGCATAATTAAGAAACGATATTAAAAAGGATTAACATGAAATCAATTAAATTAGCATTAGTTGCCAGTGGCGTTATGTTTGCTTTAAGTGGCTGTATGAATACTGAGCTTAGTACACACACTAATACCAGTACACAGTTAAACACAGTTAACGCATCGGCAGGTATTGTTTCAGAGCTTTCAGCAGAGCAACAGCTCGATGTACTTGTTGCACAGTATTACGATGAATCGCTCACATATAGCCCTATCAGCGCAACGTACAATGGTCGTAACGAGTTTAACGATCAATTTACGCCTGAGATTTCAAAAGAAAATAGAGCTAAAAAAGCGTTTTTTTATAAAAAATATCAACAGCGTTTAAACTTTATAGATAAAGCACAGTTAACAGGGCAGTCGCTTTTAAGTTTTGAAATATTAGAGCGCGACCTTGCACTTAAATTAGAAGGCATGCAGTTTCCTGATTATTTACTACCAATAAATCAAATGGCGGGTGCGCATAACACCTTTGCAGGTTTTGGTTCAGGTCAAAGTGCTCAGCCGTTTAATACCGTTGAAGATTACACCGCTTTTATCTCGCGTAGCGAAGGTTTTGTAAAGTGGCTTGCCAGTGTAGAGCGTTCAATGGCGCAAGGCATTAAACTAGGTATTACGTTACCAAAACCACTTGCTGAAAAATTACAGCCACAATTTGCAGCTCATGTAGTTAAAAATGCCGAGGATTCACTATTTTGGGGACCAATTAAAAAATTACCAGAATCGTTTAGCGCACAGCAAAAGCAAAAAATTACAGCGCAGTATCGTCAATTGATTATGCAGCACTTAGTACCGGCTTATAAAAGCATGAGTGACTTTTTAGCTAATCAGTATATTCCTAATAGTCGAGAAAGCGTAGGTTACAGTGATTTACCAAACGGTAAAGCGTGGTACGAATACCAAATTAAGAAAAACACAACGCTTAGCTTATCTGCAGATGAAATTCATGACATTGGTTTAAGTGAAGTGTCGCGCATTTTAAGCGAAATGAAAAAAGTAAAAGAAACCGTAGGCTTTAAAGGTGAACTATCTGAATTTTTTGATCATTTACGTGATTCAGATGAATTTTACTACGACACGCCCGAGGAGTTAATTGCAGCATATGAAAACGTTAAGAAAAAAATAGATGCGCGTTTATCTCTACTTTTTAACATAGCACCCAAAGCACCTTACGTTGTAAAAGCAGTTGAAGCCTACAGAGCGCAGTCGGCAGCAGGTGCATCATATGCATCTCCGGCACCTGATGGCTCCCGCCCTGGTATTTTTTATATCAATGCTTATAACTTAAAAGCGCAGCCTAAATTTTTACTCGAAACTTTATCGATTCACGAAGCAGCCCCGGGTCATCACTTTCAAATAGCACTTCAGCAAGAAATAGAGGGCTTACCTGATTTTCGTAAATTTGGTGGTTATACCGTGTTCGCAGAAGGTTGGGCGCTATACGCAGAAAGCTTAGGCAAAGAGCTAGGCTTATTTACCGACCCTTATATGTGGTATGGACGTTTATCGGATGAGCAATTACGCGCAATGCGTTTAGTGCTTGATACTGGTTTTCATGCAAAAGGGTGGACGCGTCAACAAGGTATAGATTACATGCTTGCAAATTCATCTATGGCTAAAAGTGATGTAATTGCTGAAGTAGAGCGATATATTGCATGGCCAGGACAAGCGCTTTCTTACAAGTTAGGGCAATTTAAAATTCAAGAATTACGTGATTTTTCTAAAAAACAACTGGGTGATAAATTTGATATTAAAGCGTTTCACACGCAAATATTAATTGATGGCGCATTGCCAATGCCAATTCTAGAGGAAAAAATTAAGCGTTGGGTTAAATCTCAAAGCTAATTTGTAGCGCAAAGCCAGTACTTTGAAAGGGTATTGGCTTTGCGCCATTTACAGCAATACGGTAGAATGCGCGCTCTTTAGGGGGCACGAGTAAACTATGTTTGATCAACAATTAGCAAATACACAATTTTGGCTTAAAAAAAGCTTAAGCGACATGAGTCAAAACGAATGGGAAGCCATTTGTGATGGATGCGGAAAATGTTGTTTAAATACGTTTATTGATAGCGAAGATGAAGACGAATTTACTGCCACCGATCAGTTACGCGAAGGTGAGCAATTAATATTTACTAATATTGTATGTCAGTATCTCGATAACAACACCTGTGGTTGTAGCGAATATGAAAACCGCCAAACGCTTGTTCCTTCTTGTGTAAAACTCACAAAAGAAAACCTTAAAGACATCTTTTTTATGCCACAAAGCTGCAGTTACCGTCGTTTACATGAAGGTCGTGGTTTGGCTTCTTGGCATCCGTTATTAAATAATGGTGATAAAACAAAGATGCATGAGCTAGGTATTTCTGTAAAAGACAAAACAGTAAAAGATTGCGATGTAAAGCTCGACGACTTTGATTTGTACATTGCAGAATGGCCAACAAAGGACGTAGATTAATGAGTAAACAACAAGCCGTAATTGGTTTAATCAATCCTAAAAGCCCGACTAATGTTGGCGGTGTATTGCGAGCAGCTGGCTGTTATGACGCTAAACAAGTTTTTTTTACAGGCAATCGCTACTTAAATGCCAAAAAATTCCATACAGATACTAAGAACGCACTTGAGCGTATTCCTTTAACCGAAACAGATAATTTAGAAGCAATAAAGCCACAAGGCGCAACGGTTGTGGTTATTGAGCTTATTGAAGGTGCAACACCTTTACCTGAGTTTAAACATCCTGAAAATGCATTTTATGTATTTGGCCCCGAAGATGGCTCTGTATCAAAAGACGTCTTAAAGTGGTGTGATGAAGTGGTATATATTCCAACTATTGGCTGTATGAATTTAGCGGCAACCTGTAATGTAGTTTTGTATGACCGCTTAGCTAAATTAGGCGGCGTTGAGAGTAGTGACGATACTATTATTAGCTCTCGTGATACAAACAATAAAATGAGGTGGCAAAAAAGCTGATTAGTTAAGGTTTATTTGTGCAAAAGTGATAGTAGTAGCTAAACTTAAAAACACTATTAATCACAAATAGATACTAAAATGCGCTGGTTTTATTTTATATTATTGCTAACAACTAGTAATAGTTTTGCTGAAACATCGGTTGAGTATTTTCAAAATGATACTCAACACACCTTAACTGGGCATTCCCATAAATCAGGGGTGCTCTATGAAGCTAAGAACTCCAAACAAACACTTCATCTAGCCACACTCGATTGGCCTCCCTATATTGGTAATAATGTATGTAATAAAGGCTGGGTTTATCAATTTTCAATTGCCTTGTTAAATAGTAAGGGCTACAGCGTATATATTGAATTTTTGCCTTGGGCAAGAGCTGTACGAAATGTAGAACTAGGCAGGGCTGACATACTAATGCCTGAATACTTTATAGAAGATACAGCCCCCTCCGATTATGTTGATGGTAAAACACGTCGAGAATTACTCGGCTTATCTAATTCGTTTAAAGGTGGCGAAATTGCTTTTTTAAAAAGGAAAGGCGATACAGACCATTTCACAGGAAACTTGAACTCGCTCAAAGGGCTTAAGATTGGTGTTGTTAGAGGGTATCAAAATACGCCAGAGTTTGATGCTATGATGGACAATGGCGAGTTTGAAGTTATCACCTCTGTTGATGATTTACAGCTTGTTAAGCTACTGACTGCTAAACGTGTTGATTTGGTTATAGGCGATCCTCAAGCATTGAAATCATCTGTGGCTTACTCCTCTTTAACTAAACCTGAAAAACAGTCTTTGCTTTCTTCCATTGAGCAAGAAAGCATTCCTTTGCAATATAACTCTTTATATTTTGCCATTAGTAAGCGTGCGCATAATTGGCTTTTAGTATTAGAGGATATAAACGAAGGGCTTTATCAGTTTAATAACAGTGGCGAAATAGACCGAATTATTAGGGCGACCAACACGCAATGCGAACAACCCTATTGGAACGTTCTATAAGTGCGCTGACTAATTTATATTTAAACATGTAAAATCGTTTTCAACTTGTTAATGGAGTGAAAACGACGTGAGTGAAATAAATACAAACCAATCATTCGCGGTCAACGAACAGCCAAATAAAAATTATCTGTTTCCACTGACTGCAATGACTACCCTATTTTTTTTATGGGGCTTTATTACTGTTTTAAACGATGTACTAATACCACGCTTAAAAGGCGTATTTGATTTGAGCTTTTTTGAAGCGATGCTAGTACAGTTTTGCTTTTTTGGGGCTTACTTTATTGTTTCTATTCCTGCGGGGCTTTTAGTTAAGCAATTTGGTTACAAAAAAGGGATTTTAACTGGTTTAATTGTGGCTTCAATGGGGTGTATGTTGTTTTACCCTGCTGTTGTAGTACATGAATATTGGCTATTTTTAGGCGCTTTATTTGTACTTGCTGCAGGCGTAACAGTACTTCAGGTTTCTGCTAACCCTTATGTTGCTGCTCTTGGCAGCGAAAAAACAGCTTCTTCTCGTCTAAATTTAGCACAAGCACTTAATGCGCTTGGTACTACCGTTGGGCCTTATGTTGGTGGTTTATTATTTTTCGGTACGGCAGGTAGTTTAGCAGCATCTGCAGCAACTGCTGAATCTGTAAAAGTGCCTTATTTAATGCTTGCTGGCGCTTTATTACTTATCGCTATTGTATTTGCCTTTATAAAGCTTCCAGAAATTGAAGCCCACAAAGAGGAAAATAATACAGCAATTGAATCTCGTTCGTTAATGCAAGCACCGCACTTAACTATGGGTGTACTTGCTATATTTTGCTACGTAGGCGGGGAAGTTGCCATTGGCAGCTTTTTAGTTAACTACTTTGGTGAGGCGCACATAGCAGGGCTTGAAGAGCATACTGCGGCCGCACTTATTAGTTATTACTGGGGCGGGGCAATGGTAGGGCGTTTTATAGGCTCTGTATTATTACAAAAGATAGCACCTTCTAAAGCTATAGCGTTTAATGCATTTAGTATTATTGCGCTATTATTGATCACTATTTTTACTCAAGGTGACGTCGCTTTATACTCAGTATTGGCAATTGGTTTATTTAACTCAATTATGTTCCCGACTATATTTTCAGTTGCAATCGAGCGACTAGGATCATTGACGAGCAAAGGTTCTGGTTGGTTATGTTTAGCAATTGTTGGTGGTGCACTTGTACCATTACTACAAGGGTTTATAGCTGATACAGTAAATATACAGCAAAGCTTTTTTGTTCCAATGTTATGTTATGTATTTATTGCATGGTACGGTTTAAATGTTGTTCGCTTAGCAAATAAGTGGAAATAACAGACTATACAAGAGTGACTGAATACGTATTCAGTCACTTATAAAGTTACATTTAATGGGAACGTTCCACAAGCTATAAATCTAGTCATTAATTAATTTAATATTAGCCAGTTATCCACAAAAGCCTTTTTTTTACAATCCTTTATTCTTATTTTTCATCAATAACCTAACTGTAAGTCTCTTTTACTAGGACATTTAGCTAAATTTTTGCTAAAACAGTAAGGCTAATAACGATAAATAATAAAAAGGATGTATATGCTTAACTCGTTGAAATTTACTTCCAAAGTGACTATTGCAGCCTCCTTAATTTTGGTTTTGGTGCTAGGATTATTTACTTTTAATAACTACATTGCGATGCGCAAGCAAACCGAGCAGCAGTTAAGCCTGGTATTGCAACAAAATTCCGAATCTGTTTCACAAAATATAGCGAGTTGGTTAAATGCAAAGTTGGCGATTGTTATATCAATTGCTAAAACCCATAAAGCGAATGATTCTAAAGCACTCACCCTTTCACAATTAAATACGGCAGAGCTTGCTGGAAGCTTTAAAAATACGTATATAGGTAAATCCAGCGGCACGTTTATATTAAACGATCAATCAGTTGTATTACCTGCAGATTTTGATTCGACTTCTCGCCCTTGGTATAAATTAGTCGAAAACAAATCAAATACCGCTTTTACAACTCCTTATATTGATGTAACCACTAACGAGCTTACAATTTCAGCGGTAGTACCCATACTCCAAAATGGCCAATTTAGCGGCGTTGCAGGTGCCGATATTGATATGCAGACCGTGACAAAAATTATCAACGATATTGACTTTTTAGGACTCGGTTATGGTTTTTTACTCGACAGCAAAGGCCAAGTGTTAAGCCATCCAAATGCTCAGTTAAACTTAAAAAATACATCAGACATCTTTGGCACTAATACGCCTTTACAAAGTGAGTTTACCCAGTACGAGATAAACGGAGAGTCTAAGCTTATTTCGTTTACAAAAATTAGTGGTATTGAAAACGTAGATTGGTACCTAGGTGTTGTTATAGACAAAGATAAAGCGTATGTCAGTGTCTCTAATTTTGGCCAAACCGCAGCTGTTTTTATGGTGATAGGAATTATCACTATTATAATTATGATGCAGCTTTTATTACGCTATTTAATGCAGCCAATGAATCGTTTAAACGATGCTATTAAAGATATAGCACAAGGTGAGGGCGATTTAACAAGGCGTTTAACCGTTGAAAACGACGATGAATTTGGCGATTTAAGCTATTCATTTAATATTTTCATCGAAAAAATTCAGCATTCAATAGAGCAAGTAAAAGAGTCTACAAAGCAATTAGATACAGCTATTGAGAGCTTGGTATCACAAACACATTCTTCGCTGTCTATGTATGATGATCAAAGTAAACGAACCGATAGTGTTGCAGCGGCTATCAACCAGTTTTCAGCTACATCAATGGATATTTCAAGTAATGCAGAGAGTGCATCGCAGCTTGCTAAAAATGCAGATGAACATTCAACACAAAACCAAGAAGCATTAAGCCACAGTGTTGCAACTATCCACCAGCTCTCGGGTAATATGGAAAAAGCTCAGCAAACTATAAACAGTTTAAATTCGCATACAGCCAGTATTGGCCAAGTGCTTGAAGTTATTAAAGGTGTAAGCGAGCAGACTAATTTATTGGCACTTAATGCCGCAATTGAGGCCGCTAGAGCAGGAGAGGCGGGACGCGGTTTTGCCGTTGTAGCAGATGAAGTTCGCCAATTAGCGCACCGCACTCAACAGTCAACGCAAGAGATTGAAGACACGGTTAGTCAGTTGCAAAAAGGTTCAAACCTTGCTGTAGAGCTTATGAAAACAAGCCTTGAAGGCAGTGAAAAAAGCGTGCAACAAGCCGATGCTGTTGGCAATTTAATGAGCCATGTTATACAAGCGATTCAACAAATTAACGATGCAAATCAATCTGTGGCCACTGCAACAGATGAGCAAAACCAAGTTGTTAAGTTATTAGATACAGATATTCAAACAATTAATTCGCTTTGTATACAAGGCAAGGCCAACTTAAATGACACGCTTGACGAATGTACCAAACTAAAACAACAGTTTAGTGCTTTAGAAAATATGGTTCAAAAGTTTAAAGTATAAAATTAATGACTAAAAAAAATGTGAATAAACCAAATTGGCTCAGTCTAATAAATATCGACAGTGTTTATAGCTCAGACATGCAACGCAAAGCGTTTTCTTTATTTACCATGATTGGGATTTCAATTGTGTTGATCGCAGTATTAGTGTTTTTTAATTATAAGCTTTATTCGCCACTACTAACCGCTTCATTAATTATCGTTAACATTACAAATATAAGCTGTTCTATCTACTTTATAAAAACGGGTAACCTGCAAGTTGTGGCATTAATAAGTGTGAGCATTGTGTGCATGATGTTTGTTGCACTTGTTTATACCGGCGGTAAAGATAATACCGCGCTATATTGGCTAATGTTTTATCCTGTCGTAACGTTTGCATCTTTAGGGGTTAGATTAGGTGCTTGGTTAGGCTGTACCTTACTGTTTTCTTGTATTGTTATTTTATACGGCCCTGACTTTGGTCAAGTTAGCTATGGCAACGTAGAAAAAACACGTTTTATAGCGTCCTTTTCTATGGTATTTTTATTCTCATTTATTGGTGAGTATTTTAGGCATAAAAGCCACATGGCTATTGCCGATATTACGCTAGAGCAAAAACAAGATGCTTATACTGACCCCCTTACTGGCATAGCAAATAGGCGTTTTATTACCTCTCATTTTTTAAAGCTTGCTCAAACACGCCCAGAGCAGTACTTACCTTTTTCAATTTTGTTAATTGATTTAGATAATTTTAAATCTTTAAACGATACGCATGGCCACGATTTTGGTGATACGGTATTGATAGAATTTACCAAACTTCTTGAGTCTCAATTTTTGGCAACTGCGTTAAAGGCTCGTTATGGCGGTGAGGAATTTGTTGTTATTTTACCGCAGCTCACTGCCTCTGCTGCCTCTGTAATTGCGAACAAATTTCGAGAAGCCGTGGCCGGGCATGTTATATTTACTGATGACAAGCAGCGTATTTCAATCACCTGTAGCATTGGTATTTCCCAAGTAAATAAAGTAACTGATTATGATGATTCATTAAAGCAAGCTGATGAAGCTCTTTATAGTGCAAAGGCTGCTGGTCGCAATAGAGTCGTCTCAAACTAGTTGAAGGATTAATATGTCTCAAAGTAAGTTAATATATGTTCATGACCCAATGTGTAGTTGGTGTTGGGGTTACTCACCAACCTGGCTTAAGCTAAAATCAGAGCTTGCTGGTAAAGTGGTAATAGAATATAAAGTAGGTGGCCTAGCACCCGATAGCCAAGACCCAATGCCACAAAATATGAAAGAGATGCTTGAGGGAACTTGGCATAAAATTTCAGCGCAGTTAGGTACGCAATTTAATTATGATTTTTGGCGTAATTGCCAGCCAAGGCGTTCAACGTATCCCGCATGCAGAGCTGCACTTATAGCGCGTAAAGCGGGTAAAGAAGCTCAAATGGTGGCTGCTATTCAACACGCTTATTACCTAAACGCACAAAACCCGTCTGATGAAAGTACATTAATTAGTTTGGCTGAAAAAATTGGCTTAAATAAAGATGAGTTTTCGGAGCAGCTAACATCAAGTGAGCTTAATGAGGAGCTCAAAGCGGAGTTATCCTTTGTTCGCACTTTACCAATTCAAGGTTTTCCCTCACTAGTGCTTATTAAAGATAATAAAGCTCACCCTATAGAAATTAATTATACCGATTGGCACTATTCTCTTAATCAAATTAATTCAATTTTGGATTAACCACCTTATTGCATCTTATTAATAGGGAGTATTTGGCCAGCAAGTACCCTTATTGGCGTTAAACCATCCTCGCAAGTCTTAATTGTTACCATTGTCATAAAAGCGACTTTTTTGCGCAACATCCTTGTCATGTTTCATCTATAAACTCCTGCTCATTGAATTATTAAGTCATAAATTATTTATATAACAAAGTTTATGACCTAAAAAAACAAACTAGCAAATCCGCTAACTAACGAGTAAAGGTGTATGCGATGAAAGGCGTTAAACCATTAATCTTAGCTGGTATTGTGGCCGCAAGTGCAGCAGTACACGCAAACGATTTAGATAAGGTTATTGATAAAAGCAGTGAAATTAATAAATCAGCTGCGCAATCACAAACAAAAATAGACAAGATTGCAGATTCAATGCAAGGACGTTTACAGCAATTTAAAACCCTCAATAAAGAGATTGATGGTTTAGCTGTATACAACGCCCAGCTAACTAAACAATTAAATAATCAAATAGAAGAGATGGAATCTTTAAACCTGTCAATGGATCAGGTTTCTATTATTGAACGTCAAATTACGCCGCTAATGCTTAGAATGATTGAAGGTCTTGAGCAGTTTGTATCTTTAGATATTCCATTTTTAGCTGATGAGCGCACTAAGCGCGTTACGTCTTTAAAAGAAATGATGAATCGTGCTGATATTAACTCAAGTGAAAAATTCCGCCGTGTACTTGAAGCGTATCAAGTAGAAGTTGACTACGGGCGCACTATTGAAGCTTATACCGCACTTTTAAATGTGGATGACAAAGAGCGTGAAGTTGATTTTTTACGCATTGGCCGTTTAGAGCTTATTTACCTAACTCGCGATGGCAAAAAAGCAGGTAGCTGGAATGCAGAGACAAAATCATTTGAAGCATTACCAGACTCTACAATAAGCCAAATTAATAAAGGTTTACGCATTGCGCGTAAACAACTTGCCCCAGATATGTTAACTCTGCCAGTACATGCAGCAGAATAAGAGGTTGAAAATGAAATTGTTTACTCAAATGACAAAAATAGCTCTTTTTGCTGCAAGCCTAAGCATTACTGGTGCAAGTATAGCGGCAGAGCCAATGAACTTAGATTCATTACTTAAAACGCTCGAAAATGGTAAATCAGCTCAAAGCGAGCAAAATAAACAACGTGAACAAGAGTTTGCTGCTCGCCAAAACGAGCAAGTACAAACACTTAAAAATACCCAAGCAAAGCGCAATCAAATGCTGGTGGAATCTGAACGTCTAGAAACGCAATTTGAAGAAAACGAAGTAAAGCTTGCTAACTTAACAGACACGCTTTCTAAACGAATGGGTTCGCTTAAAGAGTTGTTTGGCGTTCTTCAACAAGTTGCAGGGGATTCTAGTAATAAGTTTGCGACATCAATAGTATCTGCTCAGATTGCTGGGCGCAGTACGTTTATGGATGACCTTGCTCAAAAGATGGGCTCAACTTCAAAACTTGCTTCAATAGAAGATATTGAAAAAGTATGGTTTGAATTACAACGCGAAATGACCGAGCAAGGTAAAGTAAGTCGTTTTAACGCAAGTGTTATTGTTGAAGGCGGAACTAAAGCACAGCAAGAAGTTGTGCGAGTGGGCGCATTTAACCTTATATCAAACGGTAAGTATTTAGAGTTTAATTCCTCGACTAATTCTTTGAGTCAATTAACACGCCAACCTGTATCGCGCTTTACTGCAACAGCAGAAGAGCTCCAAAGCACTAAAAGTGGTGTGGTGCAATTTGCACTTGACCCAACAGGTGGATCTATTCTTGGTTTATTAGTACAAGCACCGGATACACAAGAACGTGTTCATCAAGGTGGCACAGTGGGTTATGTGATTTTAGGCGTGGGTGTTATTGCACTTCTTATATCGCTTGAGCGTTTTTTCTCATTATTAATCATGGGCGGTAAAATTCGTCGCCAGCTTAAAGATACAGTTGCACGTGATGACAATCCGCTTGGACGCGTAATGAAAGTAAAAGATCAATTTCCAAGTGTTTCACATGACACACTGGAGCTTAAACTAAGTGAAGCTATTTTACGTGAAATGCCAAAAGTGACGCGTAATTTAACACTTATCAAAATCATCTCTGTTGTTGCACCGTTGTTAGGTTTATTAGGTACGGTAACCGGCATGATCAATACATTCCAAGCAATCACCTTATTTGGTACTGGGGATCCTAAATTAATGGCGGGTGGTATTTCTCAAGCACTAGTAACAACGGTATTGGGCTTAGTGGTCGCCATACCAACGGTATTTTTATACACCTTACTTAATACGCGCGCTAAAAATATCTTGTTAACTATTCAAGAGCAGAGCGCCGGTATTATTGCAGAGCGAAGCGAGAAAGGAGCATAAACCATGGTGCTATTGATTGATTCAATCAATGCTATCCGTGATTTTCTCGACACTGGTGGCCAAGTTCTCTTGGTCATCGGGGTGTTAATCTTCGCGATGTGGTTATTGATACTCGAGCGATTTATTTACTTTTTTAATGGTTTTAGAAGCTATAAACACGCTCTTAAAGCCACTTGGATTAACCGTGCAGAACGAGATAGCTGGAATGCAGAGCAAATACGCGAAGCGATGATATCGCGAGCTGGTATGCGCTTAAACACCAATCTTTCTTTAATTAACGTGATGGTTGCTTTGTGCCCGCTACTTGGTTTGTTAGGCACGGTAACAGGCATGATAGAAGTGTTTGATGTAATGGCAATTACCGGCACAGGTAGTGCCCGCTCAATGGCATCAGGGGTATCTAAAGCAACTATCCCGACAATGGCAGGTATGGTAGGTGCGTTATCTGGGGTATTTGCCTCAACGTACTTACAACGAAAAGCTAAGCGCGAAGTAGAACTACTACAAGACAGCATGGTTTTAGACCATTAAGCAAAATTTTGATAAGCGGCTCTTATAAAGCCGCTCATCCTAGGAGAATAAAAATGAGAGCCCCGTTAGGAAACCTATTTCAAGAAGACGAAGCTGAAGAAATAAACATGACCCCAATGCTAGACGTTGTATTTATCATGCTTATTTTCTTTATTGTAACTGCTTCTTTTGTTAAAGAAGCCGGTATTGATGTAAACCGCCCAGAAGCCGCAACAGCTGTTAAAAAAGAGCGTGCTAATATTTTAGTGGCTATTTCTGATACAGGCGAGATATGGATTAATAAACGTCAAATTGATGTACGCGCAGTACAAGCCAATATCGAGCGTTTAAAAGCAGAAAATCCACAAGGTAGCGTTGTGATTCAAGCGGATAAAAAAGCCACTACCGAAATGTTAATTAAGGTGATGGATGCCTCGCGCGCGGCGGGCGCATTTGATGTATCAATTGCCGCACAAGATGCGTCTTAAGGGCTAGTTATGTTGCGATATTTAGTTGCATTAGTGATAGCCGGTGTAGTGACCTTTATGTTGTTTTTAGGCATGCAGGCACTGATCACTGGCGGTGAAGGCGCTATGACGGATCCGGTTAAGGGTAACGTACTTGATTTTGTTCGCTTGAAAAAAGAAGAAACCGTACAAAAAAAAGAGCGTAAGCCACAAAAGCCACCAACACCAAAAGAGCCGCCACCACCAATGGAATCACCGCAAATGCAAAATAGTGATGCTACAGCAAATGCTAACAACTTTGACTTTGGTGCCAATGTAGATGCGGATGTAAATTTAGTCGGCGGGTTAGCACTTGAAACAAGTGATGGTGAATACTTACCGATTGTAAAGGTGGCCCCTGTTTATCCGCGCCGTGCGTTATCACGTGGCATAGAAGGCTACGTTATTGTTGAGTTTACAGTAACTAAACAAGGCACTGTACGCGACCCACAAGTAGTAAAAGCAGAGCCTGAGTCACTTTTTGATAGAGCTGCGATGGATGCAGCCCTTAAATTTAAATATAAACCGCGCGTAGTAAACGGTGAAGCCGTTGAAGTTGCGGGTGTTCAGAACAAAATATCTTTCCAAATTAGCGGTTAATTTAGTAATTAACCACGAGTAAACGGACAGAAATGCGAGGCGATTATGAAATTACTACCTACAGCTAAACTTTTAAAGTTAACACTATTTTGTACCGCTGCGATCAGTACAAGTATTGTTGCACCAAGTGCTCTAAGCCTAATTCCAGGGCTAAATGTAGCTACGGCACATGCAGAGCAAGAACAAAAAACGAAACGTGTACCAGCACTGCGTGAAAAGGTTTATAGCCAGCTTGCTCGTGCGCAAAAACTTGCTGACGATGGTGATGTTAAAGGTGGACTTGAAGCGCTTGATAGCATTCAAGAGCGAGCTGCAAGCATGAACTCGTACGAAGTGGCAATGATGCATAACTTTTACGGGTTTATTTATTACAACGAAAACGACTTACCAAAAGCGATTGCCTCGTTTGAAAAAGTGGTAGCAGAGGAAGCCATTCCTGAGTCACTTCGTTTAAGCACTACATTTAGCTTGGCTCAACTGGCTATGGCTAATAGTGATTACACTAAAGTTATCTCTTTTTTAGATGACTGGGACAGTATTAACACTCAGCCTAAAACAGAAGGCTACTACTTGTTAAGAGCTCAAACATACTATCAGTTAAAAGATTATAAAAAAGGGCTTGAGTACATATCTCAAGTGATTGCTTTAAGCGACAGCGAAGGTAAAGCCCCTAAGGAAAACTGGTTAGTACTACAGCGTGCAATGTATTACTCGCTTAATCAAACTGACAAAGTTGTTGAAGTGCTTGAGCGCATGGTAAAGCTTTATAATAAGCCTGAGTATTGGGTGCAGTTATCGGGTATGTATGGTGAAACAGGTAGGGAGAAACAACAGTTGGCGGTAATTGAAGCGGCTTACCAGCAAGGATTTTTAACCTCTAAATCTGATTTACGCCAATTAGCGCAAGTGTATTTATACAATGGTTTAGCGTTTAAAGCTGCAAAAGTGATGAGCGATGCCATTGATAAAGATATTGCTGAAAAAACAGCAAAAAACTACGCTTTTGTTGCCGAGGCGATGATCCAAGCTAAAGAAGATGAAAAATCTATTACCTACTTTGCAAAAGCTGCTGATTTATCTGAGCATGGTAAATACGATCAACGTTTAGCCGAAGTATTTGTTAATACAGAGCAATATGAAGAAGCCGCCGATGCAGCGCGTAAAGCACTTGATAAAGGTGGTCTTGATTTTGAATCAAATGCATTTGTTGCACTGGGTATGGCACAGTACAACATGCAAAATTTTGATGCATCAATTTTAGCGTTTGAGCAGGCAGAAAAACATAAAAAATCTCAGCGTTTAGCACAGCAGTGGATCAAATATGTAAAGCGCGAAAAAGTGCATGCAGAAACACTTAGAACAGCTTTATTGTAAATTTTAAAGCGCTTTACTAATTAACAAGTAACGCGTGTAAAACGAGTTCATAATCGCAACACTAAAACCGCCTCAGGGCGGTTTTTATCGTCTCTAAAAGCATCCAATTGTTTGATTTTAAATAAGTTACTTTTGTCATCTTATGGTTATTAAACTGTAACTACTTTGTCATAAGTCTCCCGTATTGTAACCGCAGCTAAACTCAAGTGACCTTAAAGCATTATTTAAGTGTTTTATGGTGACTTGAGTTTATTTGAGCACCTAAAAAATAATTAAATACTTTAACGGAGTGAACAATGAAATTATCTGACTTATTCAAAGTAAGTTTGATTGCAACTGCAGTATCTTTAGCTGGTTGTGGTGGAGACTTAGTAGTATCTGAAGGCGACACAACTATTAATGAAGGTGATACAGTAACTAACGTTATTGAAGGCGGTGACGATACAAGTGGTGAAACGTCATCACGTGATGATTCACAAAATGCTACCACTGGCTTTCCTACTGATATTGATAATGCACTAACTCAAGGTTTAGCAACTGATGTTTCTAGTGAGTTTACATCTATTACAGATAAGCCCGTATATCGCTTAGCTGCAGATACCGTGTTCACTACTGATGTATCGTTAACAAACGACGCACACTGGATCTTAAATGGCCGTACTGCGGTTGGTAATGATCGCGCAGATAACGCCAAGCTTTATATTCAGCAAGGTACAACGATTATTGGCGAAACAGGAGATGACTTCCTAGTTGTTCGTCGCGGTTCACAAATTGAATCGGTAGGGACTGTAAGTCAGCCCATTACAATGACCTCAATTCAAGATGTTACAGCTCAAGAAACAACGATTGGTCAGTGGGGCGGTTTAGTATTATTAGGTAACGCGCCAGCAAATTCTTGCGGCGACCAAGAAGGTGAAGCAACAGCTGATGAACTTGCTAATTGTGGTGTGTCGGCTGAAGGTGATGCAGGTCAGTTTGGTGGCGATATCAGTGATGATAATTCAGGTACTTTAAAGTATGTACTTGTTAAGCAAGCCGGTAAAACGTTAGGTAATGGTGATGAGTTAAATGGTATTACGTTTGCAGGTGTTGGCTCTGCAACTACGGTTGATTATATTCAAGTACATGAAAATCTTGATGATGGTATCGAGTTTTTTGGTGGTACCGTTAATGTAAGCAATGTTGTACTTACAAATATTGGTGACGATTCGCTAGATTGGTCTTTTGGTTGGACGGGCTCAGCCACAAACGTTTATATTCAGCAAGCGGCTAACGTAGGCGATAACGCTATTGAAGCTGATAACTCTGAATTTGATTCAAGTGCCACGCCATTAACTTTACCTACTATTTCAAACGTTACAATTGTGGGTGCTGAGGGCAATAACGGTATTCGTTTACGTGCGGGTACTGCTGGGGTTCTTAAAAATGTATTTGTAACGGGCCCAGCTACTTATGAAAACTGTTTACGTGTAGGTTCAGATTCAGTACCTCGTGCTGAGGATGGCACACTTACGATTACAAACTCTATTGTTGCTTGTCAAACTGCAGCGAATAACTTTGGCAGCGAAGTTATTAACGGTGGCGATGTACAATCTTGGTTTGAAGGCCAAGACGCTAACCAAACACTTACCCCAGCTGATTTAATGCTAGATGACAACGGTTATACACCACTTGCTGGCTCGCCACTTATTGCAAATACTCAAATTGGTGCATTTGATGGCTCAACTAATTGGATGGAAGGTTGGACTGTTGGTATCAATGGTGGCTTCCCTACTGATATTGATAATGCGCTATCACAAGGTTTAGCCTCAGACGTATCAAGCGAATTTCCAGAAATTACAGATAAGCCAGTATATCGCTTAGCTGAAGATACAACGTTTACAGCGGATGTAACACTTACAAATGACGCACATTGGATTTTAAATGGCCGTACAGCAGTAGGTAATGACCGTGCAGACGCTACAACACTTTATGTTCAAGCAGGCACGACATTAATTGGTGAATCAGGTGATGACTTTTTAGTTGTTCGTCGTGGTTCGCAAATTAATGCCAATGGTAATGCAACTGCACCTATTACAATGACATCTATTGAAGATGTAACAGGCGCTGAAACAACAATTGGTCAATGGGGCGGTTTAGTACTTTTAGGTAATGCTCCTGCTAACTCGTGTGGCGATCAAACTGGTGAAACGACTGCTGAAGAACTTGCTAACTGTGGTGTATCAGCTGAAGGTGACGCTGGTCAGTTTGGTGGCGATATTAGCGATGATAACTCAGGTGTTCTTCGTTATATTGTCGTTAAGCACGCAGGTAAAACTCTTGGTAACGGCGATGAGCTTAATGGTATTTCGTTTGCGGGTGTAGGCTCTGCAACAAAAGTAGAATATATCCAAGTTCATCAAAACCTTGATGATGGCGTTGAGTTTTTTGGTGGTACTGTAAATGTTCGTAACATAGTACTTACTGATATTGGTGATGATGCATTTGATTGGTCGTTTGGTTGGACAGGTCGTGCGCAAAATATTTATATTCAACAAAGTGCTGTTGGTGGTGATAACGCTATTGAAGCGGATAACTCAGAATTTGATTCAAATGCTACACCTTTAACAAAGCCACTAATTTCTAACGTAACAATTGTAGGTGCTGATGGCACTAACGGTGTTCGTTTACGTGCAGGTACAGCGGGCGTTCTACGTAATGTAGTAATTACAGGACCTGAAGGTTACTCAAACTGTTTACGTGTGGGTTCTGACTCTGTAGCAAATGCAGAATCTGGTGAGCTTTCTATTGAAAACTCAGTAGTGGCATGTAGTGAAGATAATAACTTTGGTAGTGAAGCAATTGGTGGTGGTAACGTTCAATCTTGGTTTGAAGGCCAAACAGGCAACCAAACGCTGACAGCTGCTGGCCTTAGTTTAGCAACCGATGGCTTTACACCTAAATCTAGCTCACCATTATTAGGTTCGGGTGTTGATTCGTCAGACCTTGATTCGTTCTTTACTAAAACAGATTATATTGGTGCGTTTGATGGCGATAATAACTGGATGGATGGTTGGACAGTTGCTATAACACCAAGTTTTCCTGATGATATTCAAAATGCCTTAGAGCAGGGTTTTGCTACTGATGTATCAGCGAGCTTTCCTGAAATCACAGACAAGCCAGTTTATCAGTTAACTTCTGATGTTGTATTCACTTCAGACGTAACATTAACTAACGATGCCCATTGGATTCTCAAAGGCCGTACAGCCGTAGGTAATGACCGAGCTGATGAAACGACTTTATATGTTCAATTTGGTACTACGCTTATTGGCGAGTCGGGTGATGACTTTTTAGTTGTTCGTCGTGGTTCTAAAATAGAGGCCGTGGGCAGTGCAACTCAGCCAATTACTATGACGTCTATTGAAGATGTTACTGGTGGCGAAACGACTATTGGTCAATGGGGCGGTTTAGTGCTTTTAGGTAATGCACCGGCTAACTCGTGTGGCGATCAAGAAGGCGAAGCTACCGCTGATGAGCTTGCAAACTGTGGTGTGTCTGCTGAAGGTGACGCTGGCCAATTTGGTGGTAATGACCCAGAAGATAACTCAGGTACTTTAAAATACGTGGCAGTTAAACAAGCAGGTAAAACGCTAGGTAACGGAGATGAGCTAAACGGCATTACGCTTGCTGGTGTTGGTAGTCAAACAGAGCTTGATTACATTCACGTTCATGAAAATCTGGACGATGGTGTTGAATTTTTCGGTGGTACTGCAAACATCAGTCACCTTGTTTTAACTAATATTGGTGATGACTCACTAGATTGGTCATTTGGTTGGACGGGTAAAGCGCAATACGTACTTATCAAGCAAGCTGACTCAACAGGTGATAATGCAATTGAGGCGGATAACTCTGAGTTTGATTCAAGTGCAACACCACTCACAATGCCTACAATTTCTAATGTTACTATTATTGGTAATGTAGGGGTTAACGGTATACGTTTACGTGCAGGCACTGCGGGTATGCTTAAGAACGTGGTTGTGACAGGCGGGGCAGATTATTCAAATTGTTTACGTGTAGGTTCAGATTCAGCTCCTCGCGCAGAGGATGGTACATTAACTGTTACTCACTCAGTTGTTGCATGTGAAACGGCAAATAACTTTGGTACGCAAGCAATTGGTACTGGTAATGTTGAGTCTTGGTTCTTAGGCCAAACAGGTAACTCTGTGCAAGCAGCCACAGACCTTGGTTTAGCAGATAACGGATATATGCCTTCGGCTGAGTCATTACTGTTGGGTAATGGTTTTGATTCTTCAAGCCTAGATAGTTACTTTGATTCAGTAGATTACATTGGTGCAATGGATGCACAAACAGACTGGACAGCAGGTTGGGTTAAGGTAGGTCTTTAATCCAAACCACATTATAGCCGAGCGAAAGCTCGGCTAATGTCTTGTTTTGTTTCGGAGTATAAAAATGAAATCTTTCAAACCCTCTTCTCTTGTTCTTTGTAAACTAAATTGCGCAGTTATGGCTGCAATTATGGGGCTATCAGTAAACACAGCTATAGCAGCCGAAGCCGAAGAGCAAGAAATAGAAGAAGTAGTTGCTGTTGGCCAGCGACTAAAAGGTAGTGCAGGCGCAGTACTACAAGAGCGTCAAAATCAGGCATTTGTTGCTGATATTATGGGTGCTGATCAAATATCACGCACAGGTGATGGCGATGCAGCTTCAGCGCTTCGTCGTGTGACTGGTTTAACCTTAGTCGATGGTAAATATATTTATGTTCGTGGTTTGGGTGAGCGTTATTCAAGTACCCAACTTAATAGCATGTATGTTCCAAGCCCAGATCCCACTCGATCAGTTGTTCCACTGGATTTATTTCCATCGGATATTATTGAAAGTTTAAGTGTGCAGAAATCGTTTTCTCCTGATATGCCAGCGCACTTTGGTGGTGGTAATGTAAATATACGCACCAAATCTATTCCTTCTGATTTTTTGTTTAAAATACAGTTAGGTACTTCATATAACACCTCTAACAGTGACACCGGTTATTTTTACAGTGGTGGTGATGATGATTGGATGGGGCGCGATGATGGTACACGTGCTTTGCCTTCATTAATTTCTACAGCGCTTAAAAGTGATGCAGGACTTGAAGGTGACAGCAGTACTACGCTTGAGCAGCGTCAAGCGCTCTTACAATCTCTAGATTGGCAAGTTGGACCTAATGAGAAAGACGTTGATCCAGGCTTGAATTTTTCAGTAGCACTAGGTGATAGGTTTGAGTCTGAAGTAGGTACTTTTGGCGTTCTAGCCGCTGTTTCCTATGACAATGAATGGGAAGTAGTTAAAGAGCAAAGCGGTACAAATTTAGGTAGTTTGGGCTGCGAAGATAAATGTTTTGCACAAACTTATGATGGCATATCTACTGAACAAACCGTTCGTTGGAGTGGCACATTAAATTTAGGTTATGAATTTAATAATAACCATAAATTTGAACTAACGAATATAGCTCTTCATGATATGAGTGACAGAGTGCGTAATCGTGACTTTTTCGATGCTAACGAGTCAGAAGAAGGTGTTACTGAGTTACGCCGTGTTGACGTTATGTATGTAGAGCGTGAAATGTTCTCTACGCAGCTCAAAGGGACGCATAACTTTCCTGAATTAGAAAATTTATTTTTTGATTGGTATGCCGGTACAAGCCGCGCCAACAGAGATGCTCCTGGCGCATTGGATGTTGTTTTTCAAACTAACTTAAATGATGGTGTATTTGAATCAGAGCAGTTACAAGATGTTGCTGCAACAAACGTAACGCGTGATTATCAAACTTTGCATGATGACGTAGATACATATGGTTGGAATATGGGCATCCCGTTTTATGGTGATGGCTATGAGTTAGAGCTTAAGATGGGTGGCGATTTTTCTGAAAAAAAACGTGATGCAAGTAATATTCAATTTGGTATTACGCACCGTGGTATAACAGATGACTTTACATTTGGCTCAAACATAGACCAAATTTTTTCTGACGAAAATTTAGCTAATAGTGAGTTTTATACAAGTATTACAGGCTCTGGTATTTTTGATGATGGTACCGCCGATGGTGATAAGTACAGCGCTGCACATAAGTTAGACGCTTATTATTTTATGGCCGACTTTTTCTACGAAAACACATGGCGTATAACCGGTGGTATTCGTTGGGAAGACTTTTCTCAAATATCAGTGCCTTTTCAGGCTCATACTAATTTCTTTGATGGAACAATTGAAGAAGTGAGCGAAGTTGCAATAAAAGAAGATAACTTTTTTCCTTCTTTAGCAATTACTTATATTATGGATGAAGAAATGCAGTTTCGCTTAAACTTAAGTGAAACGACGATTCGCCCAGATATGCGTGATGTAAGCTCAACTTATTATGTTGACCCACTAACAGAGTTTTTAGTGCGAGGCTCGCCTACACTTCAAAGCTCTAAGCTAAAAAATGCTGACTTTAGGTTTGAGTGGTACATGCCTTCAGGAAACAATCTATCAGTTGCTTTGTTTTATAAAGATATTGAAAACCCAATTGAAATGGTTGAGTTAGCGGGTGTTGGTGGAGCTGCTCCGCAATTACTAACAGCAAATGCGCAGTCGGGTGAACTAACAGGTATTGAGGTAGATTTTTTAACTGACTTTAGTTTTATTCATAATGATTTATCTGCCATATTTTTATCAGGTAACGTTACTCTATCGGATTCAAGTGTTGAGCTTGGCATAAACGATGCTGATGGGGTTGATTCATTATTTGAACAACAACTAAAAGAGGCGTTGGAAGCTGACTCTGTTTCTAACATTGTTACTAATAATAAACGTCGTTTAGTTGGTCATTCTGAATGGGTAGCAAACTTACAAATGGGTTATGACTCTGCTGATGGTTTTCATTCTACCTCAGTTGTTTATAACGTGTTTGGGCCGCGCATAATCGTACCAGGTACGCGTGGTAACGAAGACGCAGAAGAAAAGTCATTTCATTCTCTTGATTTAGTTTATTCTTACTTCCCTAACTTTAATACTAAAGTTAATTTTAAAGTTAAAAATATACTTGGCCAAGAAAAAGAAATTGAACAAGAAAACTTAACACTTTGGCGTCAAGAAGAAGGCACTGAGTTTAGTTTAAGCTTTAGCTACGAGTTTTAATTTTCTACCCAAGGAAGGGGGATATAATAAAACCTAATTACCTATTAGCCCTGTATTTAATACAGGGCTTTTTTATGACTATGAAAAATATTTAAGTTCTACTTTATTCACTAGTTTTAGCGCGCTGGTGGTGTTATTTTGACGTTAATGAAAATTAAATCTCACGCAATGAATTTAATTTTTAATGTATTAAGGCATCTTTTATGAATCAAACAGTGGAACAAACAATGAAAAAAGTAGGATTAGTCGGTTGGCGTGGCATGGTTGGCTCTGTGTTATTAGAACGTATGCAGCAGCAAAGTGATTTTGCCCATATCGACACCACCTTTTTCACCACCTCACAAGCGGGGCAACTCGGCCCTGATATTGCAGGCGACGCAAAACCATTGCTAGATGCAAGTGACATTAGCGAACTTGCTAAAATGGATATTATTGTTACTTGCCAAGGCGGTGACTACACCAATGCGGTATATCCAAAATTACGCGAGTCGGGTTGGGATGGTTACTGGATTGATGCAGCTTCAGCACTGCGTATGAGTGAGGACAGCATAATAGTGCTAGATCCCGTAAACAAAGATGTTATTGAACAAGGCTTAGAGCAAGGCGTTAAAACGTTTGTTGGCGGTAACTGTACTGTATCGCTAATGCTACTCGCATTAGGCGGTTTATTTGAGCAAGACCTAATTGAATGGGTAAGCCCAATGACTTACCAAGCAGCCTCTGGTGCTGGTGCACGAAATATGAAAGAGCTTATTGCACAAATGGGCGCTATTCATGCAAGTGTTGCCGAGCAATTAGATAACCCAAGTTCTGCTATTTTAGAAATTGATAAAATAGTCAGTGAAACAATGGCGTCAAAAGACTTACCACAAGATCAATTTGGTGTGCCATTAGCGGGCAGTTTAATCCCGTGGATTGACGTACCTATGCCAAGCGGTCAGTCTAAAGAAGAGTGGAAAGCACAGGTTGAAGCGAATAAAATTTTAGGTTCTTCTAAGCAACCAGTGCCTATTGATGGTTTATGTGTACGTATTGGCGCTATGCGTTGTCATTCACAAGCGATGACCATTAAATTACGTGAAGATATTAGTGTAGAAAAAATTGAAGAAATTTTAGCGTCTCATAATGAGTGGGTTAAGGTAATTCCAAACGAGCGTGAAATTAGCGCCACAGATTTAACACCGGTTAAAGTAACGGGCACTTTAAGCATTCCTGTTGGGCGTATTCGTAAATTAGCGATGGGACCAAAATACATTAGCGCATTTACAGTAGGCGATCAGCTTTTATGGGGCGCGGCAGAGCCACTTCGTCGTATGTTACGCATAATTGTTGATGGTGAGTAATACCAATTCGCAATAATACTTAATCAATTTGTGGGGTTAAATCTGACGCTAACTACGTTAAATATTTCTGATATAGAACAACTAAATAAAGAAATTTTTGCCTTTTTATCGACACGATTTTCTTCCCTCAAAATAGATCACTTAATTAAGCGAATTGGTATAATATATAATCAGTATTAACAAAAGGGGTTGGCAATTTGCTAGCCCTTTTTAGTTCAATGGCTTATAAAACTGCTTAAGAGGCTAAAATAATACTTTTTCATGAATGTTCACTTTTGTTTATTATTGAACTTAAGTAAACTGTTTACATTGTGCAACAGCCTATTCAAGTAACATTAATGACCTCTCACACAAATAACTTTGCCAATAAGCGATTAGCATTTGTTAGCTCCTATTTTAGTTCTGCAATTGCTATAAACACGGTTGTTTCTTGTTTTCTTATTTTTAGCAGTATTAACCACAGCGCCTCACAAGAAAAACTTTACTGGCTTTTTACGTTATCATTTATTTCATTACTTCGAATAGCAAGCCATGTATTTGTTAACAACACCCATGCTTTTAAATATCATCTGTATTTTATAGGTTTATTATTAACGGCTTTAACATGGGCTGCTTTTCCTATTTTGTTTTATGAAAACATGCAAATGCAGGAAAAATTTGTATCACTGGTTGTTTTTAGCTCCCTTGCTGGTGGCGGTGTAAACGTTTTAGCTTCTGATATTCGTTCCTCCTTGTCGTATATAACCTGCTTATTGGTTCCTTTTAGTATTTTATTACTTTTACAGCCTATTGAAGATGAGAATGTACTAGGTGTTTTAGGGCTCGTTTTATGGTTTATTTTGTGTTTTATAACGGCTTCACGTAGTGCAAAAGATGTAAAATCATCAATTAATAACGAACTTAAGTTAGATCAATTTATTGAAAACTTAGAAAACGAAGTGCAACTTCGTACCGAACAAATAATTTCTTTAGAGCAAAAAGACAACCTAACTAAATTGTTTAACAGGGGGAGCTTTGTTTCTAATGTTGAACTTGATTTAGCCAATCAAAATGATGATATTAAAGCTGTTTTATTTTTAGATATGGATGACTTTAAAATCATCAACGATAAATACGGTCACGATTTTGGTGATTTTGTGCTGGCTCAAACAGGTAAACGATTAGTTGAAACACAAACCCAAGGCGACTTTATTGCTTGTCGATGGGGAGGTGATGAGTTTATTTTTTATTCTCGCACTAACACCGAAGACGAACTTTTTGACTGTGTTTTTAGATTAGTTAAAACCTTAACGAAAACAGTAAGCATGGACAGCTACCAAGTAAATCCCTCTTTTAAGGTTGGGCTGTATTTTACGCGCGAAAATTTTAATCTTGCAGAGGCGATTAAATACGCTGATGTAGCTATGTATGAAGGTAAGAAAAGCCGTAATGAAATATCGGTATTTGACGAGCGAATGCATGAATCGCTTAAAAGAGAAGAAGTACTTCGCAGCTCAATTAAAGAGTGCGTAGAAAAAGGTGACTTTCATCTGTGCTATCAACCTATTGTTGATATAAGCACAAATGAAATAACTACGTTTGAAGTACTACTTCGTTGGCAGTTTAATGATGAATTTATTCCCCCTTCAGAATTTATAGATATTGCAGAGCGATATGGAAAAATTAGTATACTCGGCGAATTTGTACTAGAGCAAGCCATTGCGAGCTTAAGTAAGCTCAATGCCGTAAATAGTAATATTGGATTGTCGATTAATGTGTCGGTGCTGCAACTAGAAAATCATAACTTTTTAGATTTTTTAGTTGCGCTTTTAAATAGATACGCAGTTAAACCATACAATGTGCATTTAGAAATAACAGAAACAGTCATGATTAAAAATTTACCGTATTTGTCAAAAGTGATTACGGCCATAAAAAATACCGGTGTGCGTATTTCTATTGATGACTTTGGTACTGGGTTTTCTTCTATATCGGTTTTAAAAGAGCTATCAGTTGATTACATTAAAATAGACAAATCTTATATTGATAATATTTGTGAGTGCTCAAAAGACAAAAGTATTGTTTCTGCGGTAACTAACATGTCGCATATGATTGGTTGCCAAGTAATAGCAGAGGGCGTAGAAAACTCCGCTCAGTTAACGTTATTACAAAGCTTAGAAATTGATAAATACCAAGGTTTTATATTCAGTAAACCAGTTAGATTTGATCAAGCACTATCCTTGATATATTAAAGGTACTCGCTGTTTTTATTTAGTTAAGCATTGCTGCATAAACCCAATTTTTTGTAGCAATTTTAAATTGGTATAACCTTTGCTATTAATACTTAAATTAGCCACTTTAACTTCACTTAGGCTATTAGCGATGTATTTTAAATACGATTTACGTAGTGTTGTTACAATTTTGCGTAATTCTTACATGTTTAAAATGCTCATTTGAAAGTATTAGGTAAAGGAAATTACAATGAGCTCGGTTTCTAATGTATTTCATAGCAAATGGTTTAACTCATTTGCGGTTATTTTATTAGTCCTTATTATTGCCAGAATAGCCGCACCTTATGCGCTTCAGCAGTACGTAAATTATCAGCTAAAACATACGCAAGGTGTTACGGGGCATGTTGGTGATGTAGATTTGTTTTTATATCGCGGTGCCTACGCGATTGACGACGTTGAAATTTACGCTGTTGATGCAACTTCAGCTCCTAAGCCTTTACTGAGTATTCAAACTCTCGATTTTTCACTTGCGTGGTCAGCCCTTTTAAAAGGGAATTTAGTCACAAATATGGCTTTTACGCGTCCTCAGATAGTTATTTACGATAAAGACCCCAATGCTTCTGAGCAAAATAAACAAGTAAAAGATGAAACCACTTGGGTGGGACTGGCGAATGACTTAGTACTGTTTTCTATTGATACCTTAATAATTGAGCAAGGCAAGTTAACCTTAGTTAACTCTACCAATAGCGGTGAAAAACCCACTTTTATATCAAATATTAATGCCAAAATTGAAAATATAACGAATGCGCAAAACCTATCAAAAACACTTGTGACTACTCTAAACGTAGAGGGGGCATTAATGGGGGAGGCCGTATTAAAACTTGATGGCAAACTAGACCCTTTTAGCAAACACGCTAATTTTGATTTTAACGCAGAGGTACAGCGCTTCTCAGTTAAAAATCTCGACACTGTATTTAAAGTGTATACACCGTTTGATATTGAAGCGGGGGGTATTGATGGCGCAATGGAACTTGTGGCTAAAGATAATAACTTAAATGGTTATGTAAAAGCGGGTGTTCAAAACCTGAGTGTATTTTCTTGGCGAGAAGATATAGAAAAAGATGATGACGGTATCTTTACTGCTATATTTGAAGGCAGTGTAGATTTACTGGGCTCTATACTTGAAAACGATGAGTCTAAACTTGTTGCTGCACGCATTCCTATAGAGGGGCAATTAGATAATACGGATGTTTCGACTTTCCAAGCCGTTATTTCGGTTTTAAAAAATGCTTTTTTTGATGCGTTTAAAATGAAAGTGGATAATGTTATTTCTTTTGAAGATCCAAAGAGTGATGAATCTTTAAGTAATAAAAGTAATTAATGTATTTATATATCCCAAATTAAACGTTTAACTCAAAGTAACACCAACATCATTGATGTTGGTGTTACTTAGTTCAGATATTTCTATTTGTCTTTACTTAATAGCGCTTTAAGCTCTGCAATTTGAACTTGTAGCTCATTTACCTGACCTTGTGTTGCAGGTAGAGAATCGTTATCCGCAAGCTCTTCTCGGGCATTTCGGTGTTCCTCACTCATTACCTCAAGTATTGCACCTACCATCATGTTTAAAAATACAAATGCAGTTAAGAATATAAACGTAAGGTAATAAATCCAGCTTAATTCGTACACCGCCATTGTTTCGTACATTATGTCGGTCCAATCTTCAAACGTTGCTATTCTAAACAAGGTAAGCATTGATATTGAGACGTCTTGCCAAAGTACAGGGTTGATTTCAGCAAACATCATGCTACCCATTGCAGCGTATATATAAAAAATAACAAACATTAACAGGGCTATATAACCCATTTGCGGAATTGCTTTAAGCAATGAGTTAACCAATAAGCGCAGCTCTGGGATCATCGAAACCAATCGTAACACTCTAAATATGCGCAACAGCCTAGCAATTAACATTGTAGAGCCAGCAGCAGGGTATAAACTGCCCAATACTATGATAGTGTCAAATATATTCCATCCCTTAGAAAAGAAGTCTTTAATGCCTTTGCTTGCAACAAAGCGGATTATTAGTTCAATTAAAAAGAATGCAGTAATGCCAACGTCCATCCAATTTAGAGCAAGCTCTACGGTAGGATGTAGTGAGTAAGTGTGTGCACCTACTGTAAGGGCAGAAACAATAATTACAGCTATAACAAATGATTGAAATATCTTGCTTTTGTCTATACGCTGAAACAACTTTTGTAACTGCGACATCATAGTAATAGATCCTTTGGATATTAAGATTTTATGGCGCTAATATACAATAGTATCGTAATAATTTAACGCTTTTTCGATATAGAAAGTGTAAGGAAATTTAATGTTTATCAATAAACTAAAAAGCAGCGCATTACTTATTATTGGATCATGTGTTTTGGCTGGCTGCAGCTCTGATGCACGTTTTCATGAATTGCAATCGGCGCGCCTTGATGAGTGTAACTATAAAGCTGACAAAGAATATTACGAATGCCTAGATAAACAAGACTCTAACTACGAAGAGTTTAAAAAACAGCAACAAGCCCAGACTAAATAAGTAACCTTTATATTTATGACTAAAACTCAAAAACAGCGCGATAAGCAAATTCGCTTAGCGCTTACTAATGCATGCGAAGCAATAAAAGAAATGGTAATTGGTTTTGATTATCTAACGCATACAGTTGATTTAAATAATGAAGTAAACACGTTAAAAGTACAATGTTACTTTATTGATGAGATAGCCCGTGAAGATGCAAAACCGCAACTTGATGAGTTAACGCAGATTATACTTAGCCAGCTAGCAACTATTAAGTTGAACGTAAAACCAGCACACATCTCATTTTTAGCCAATTAACAGCGGTTTAGTTGGTATGACATCACATGGACGTTATAATTAGATAAATTATTTTTAGGGTTTAAATTATGGCTGTTCCTTCGCGTTCGCAAATTTCACCAGGTACCACAGTAAATATTGTATTAAAAGAAGATCAACGCAGCGGCACATTAACAGAAGGTGTGGTTGAGCGCCTTTTAACAAAATCCCCAAATCACCCACACGGTATTAAAGTACGTTTAGAAGATGGTCAAGTTGGCCGAGTAAAAGAGATTTTATAATGGCAACGTTAACAGAGCAGGCTTTTTGGGATTTGGTAACAACGCCGGATTTAGGGCTCGATCCACAAAGTGTGAGCGATAACCTAAAAAACAAACTGAATGATTTAAGCGATCAGCACCTTATTGATTTTGATAAACACTTTGGCATACATATGCGTAAATGTTTTACCTGGGATTTGTTTGGTGCCGCTTTTGTGATGGCTGGATGTAACGACGATTACGGTTTTAGCGAGTTTAGATGTTGGTTAATTTCGCGTGGTAAAGCAGTATTTGAAAACGCTTTAGAAAATGCTGATTCGTTAGCGCAGTGTACACCTGTTTATTACTTAAATGAGCAGCCTTACCCGTATATTGATGAGTATGATTTAATAGCCGGTTTACTATTTGAAGAACGCAGCGAAGATGAATTACCGTTTATTCCATCAGGCAGTGATGAACCCAAAGGTAAACGTTTTAAAGACAAACCTAAGTTTTTAAAGCAAAGCTACCCTTTATTATTTGCAAAGTACTGGCAATAAAATAAATAGTAATTTGTGTGCTATTTAAACAATTTAATGAGTTCAATTTCCCTACAAGTAAGCGCATTGATATAAATCGTTTTGTTGTTTAAGTACGTATTAACTAAAGTACTTAACAGCAAAATGGTTTGTAATGTGGTATCTAGGAGGAATCTTTGTGGATTTAAATGTGTTCAATCTAAGGGGTTTATTTGTGGCACGAGGTTTGTGACCTAATGGGCTCGGTAATTGCTCTTGCGTTATCTTACTGGCTTACACCACATGTAAAAATCAGTAATAGTCGAGCAAAGCTCCCTTAGCTGCTCGTGTCTTGGTTCCTGAATACGACTTCTCTCCTTTTATAGTAAATCTCTGTTATAGTTGTTAAAAGTTATAAAAGCTAAGTGATTAGGCATTTTGCTATTATCTAACACGCTGACTCACGAGGATACACCCACGAAATGAAATATTTAACACTCGCTTTATTAACTGTCGCTTTTACAAGTGCAAATGCTTTTTCTGAGCCGAGTAATAAAACACGATTTATACCGCTTTTAAAGTCAAAATTAGGTGCCTACGAAGTTGTGTCGAGCAACTCAGGGTTATGCGTTAACAGCAATTTGAGTTTGACAGATGAAAGTGATTTAAGTGCGGGTTTTAAACTTGGTGAGCAAATTGTATTTGGATCGCTCCACAATGGTACCCGAACCATTAAAAAACCAAACTTTTGCTTTATAACCAGCACGCTTAAATATAAAAGTGATGGTCTTGAAAACGGCTTAAGAATGAGCCGTTGTGAAAGCCCAGCAAACGAAAAAACAATCAGTCAAAGTATCAAATTTTTAGCTGATAACACACTCAAATACACATTGAGCGAACCCAATGTAGAGTGCACATTTAAAAAAGCAGGTGAGAGCAAATAAAGCATCTAGTAAGTAGCAAATCATTCGCAGTATATTTTAGGGATATCGCGCCAACGCGTAGTGTACTGCGGCGACAAAAAATCACGGTTCATGTGCCACCGGTCATTTAATTTACTACTTGCAAGGCTTAGCATTCCTTTTCCGTATCGATTGTTAATTGTGTCTAGGCATTGCATAAGTTTTGGATTATCAGGGCTTTTATTAAATAAGTCATTTTGCTGAAACTGTTCTGATATTAGCTCTACCGCGCCTACACCACATTTATAAAACCGTATACCGGGTTGGTAAATCTTATTAAATACCTCAGATACAGCATTAGCCATCACGCAGGTGTCGTTAGTGGGTGAGGGGAACTTATACACAAACGATTTTTTATAATATTTATTTTCGTGCGCGCCACTGGCTGCAAAAATATAAAGCTGGTGAGTGAGCGAACGTTGCGCTCTTAATTTATTAGCCACTGTGGTTACATGGTTAATTAGCGCTGTTTTAAGGGCTGTTGGCTCACATATGCGCTCTCCAAAACTACGGGTCGAATAAATCTCCCGCTTATCTTGTCTTACATCATCCCAGTTTAAACATGTTATTCCGTTAAGCTCGCTTACTGTGCGTTCAACAACCACACTAAATGCACGGCGCATTGCTCTAGGGTTTTGCTGAGCAAGATCCCAGGCGGTGTGTATATTCATTATTTTAAGTTTTTTAGCTAGCCGCCGGCCTATTCCCCACACATCTTCGCAGCTCATCCTTTGTAAAATAGCTTGGCGAGTTTGTTCGCTATTTATTACTGCTACACCATTAAAACCACTGAGCTTTTTAGCGGCATGGTTAGCGGCTTTTGCTAAAGTAGGGGTCGGGCCAAAACCAACACCTACAGGAAGCTTTGTTTCGCGCCATACTGTGCGCCTTATTGTATGACCGTATTCATGCCAGTCTTTAATTAATGATGTGTAGCCATCAAAGTGCAAAAACGATTCATCAATACTGTATATGTGCTGTGTATCGCAAAAGCGAGCGATGATATTCATCATTTTGTCGCTTAAATCAGCATAAAGCTCGTAATTGCTAGAGCGAATAACAACGTTGTTTTGCTCAAGTAAATGCTTAACTTTAAAGTACGGGCCAAATTTAGGAATATTTAAGCGCCGAGCAATAGGGCAAATAGCGCATACACAGCCATCGTTATTGGTAAGTACAACCACAGGTTTGGATCGAATAGCAGGGTCGAATACTTTTTCGGCACTGGCATAAAACGACACAGCATCAACTAAGGCATACATTTTAGTAACTCTGGGCTTTGCCTGTGCATTCTTATTGATAGCGTTACTACGCCTTCGAGCTGAAATTCGTCTGCAGAGGTGAGTTGTACAGGCTTATGTAAAGAAGACGCTGAAAGCAGCCGCGCATTGGTTTTATCAAGCAGCTTGCATACAAAAAGACCATTTAAGTTAGCAACAATAACGTCACCATTTTCTGCAGGCTCTGCACGGTCGATAACTAATAAGTCCCCTTCAAAAATTCCGACTTCTTGCATAGAGTTACCCGATGCTAGGCCAATAAAGGTAGCATTTGGATGCTTTATTAAAAGCTCATCAAGGGTTACACCTAGCTCGGTGTACTGCGCTGCGGGCGATTCAAAACCACACACGCCTGCTTCTATATAAATGGGAATTACAAACATAACACAACCTAAAACGCACATACTGTATAAGTGTACAGTATATGCGTTTTGTGTAAGTTATGCCAAGAAATGTATAACCGATCAATCCATATTTTTGATCATTTGCTGTGCGATATCTAAAAAGTCTTTGATTTGCCGAGGGTTTAAGTTTTTACACATTTGATTATTTATTTTCTGCTCTGAGGCTAATAACTTATCAAAAAGAACTTTACCTTGCTCTGTGAGCGACAAAATAAAGCAGCGCTTATCGTGCTCACTTGCCTGTTTATTTATTAAATTTAAGCCAATAAGATCTTTAATTAAACGTGCTATTTGCGCTTTGTCGCGCTGCGTTTTAGTAACAATATCGTTAGCCGTACAGTTATTTACGTTCGCAATAATATGTATGCAGCGTACGTGCATAGCATTAATACCAAGTTCGCCTGCGTTAATTGCTTCACGAATTGTGACGCGGTAATTTTGCATCAATTCAAACAGCGTATTTGATAAAGGTGTATTCATAAAACTCTCAATGTAGTTGACAAAGTCAATCAATTTGTTATAGTTGATTTTATCAACCAATGGGGCGTTGTGCAATGTCTGCTTTTATAGCAGACAATTATTATACCAATCTGCTTATATATGGGGTCTATTTAAGGTTAAGAAAATTACGCTAGAACTAGGCTAAAATTTTTGTATCTAGTTGTTCTAAATAAAAAATTTTAACAACGTTATAGTGAAATTTAATTAATTAAATTGATCAAAGATTTATGCAAGTTGGTATTAAAGTCCAAGTTTTGTAAAACGAGGTAATGCATGGGTAAACAAATTCGCAAAGCTAACATATTAAGTACGCAGCAAATCACACCACATCTACAACGCATTGTTGTAGGCTCTGATGATTTTAACGACTTAACCTCACAGCACATTGGTAACTATGTAAAAGTACTGATCCCAAAAAATGGTGAAGTAGATTTTAACTTAAAAACAGCGTGTATGCGATCTTACACAATAAGGCATGTAGATGCACAAACAGGCGCGTTAACACTTGATTTTGTTATAAATATGCACCAAGGTCCGGCAACTGACTGGGCTAAAATTGCAAAAGTAGGTGATGAGGTAGGTATTGCAGGCCCAGGCCCTAAAAAGCTAGATAATTATGGGCATTCGCATTATGTGTTGCTAGGGGATTTAACTTCGGTAAATGCAATAAAGGGGTATATACAGCAATTACCTTTATTTTCAAAAATTGATGCCTTTGTACATGTACCCACCGAAAAAGACATTATTGATTTAGAAACAAGCCGCGATGTTAATTGGCTTGTTACCGACAATGCTGACGAAGCGCTACTTAGCGCGCTTCAAAATTTGCACATTACAGCAGAGCCTCCCATTGTATTTATGGCATTGGAAGCTGGGCTTGTTCGTAAAGCAAAAGCACTGCTAACAGAGCAATTTAATATACCACGCGGTAATATTGTTTCCTCAGGGTATTGGAAAAAAGGCGTGGATTCAGAAGGCTATAAAAAGCTGCGCCAACGTGATGCACAGCTTGCTTGAATACCTTAGAGCAAAATAACATATACCTATTTTGCTCTAATACCACTGCGTAACTTGAATTGACCTAATAGCAGACCCATTTAAGTGTTTTATGCTAATGATGTAATACATTGTTAGCATGCATTTTTAGGAGCTGCTATTTTGTTAAATTCCATTCCTTTTTCGTTATTAGAACTTGCCCCCATGATCAAAGGGGACAGCGTAACTAACACTCTTCATAAAAGTACTAAATACGCTCAACGTGCAGATGAGCTTGGCTTTAACCGTTTTTGGCTTGCTGAGCATCATAATATGCCAGGTATAATTTGTGCGGCCACTTCAATTTTGGTTGGTCACATTGCAGGTAATACCAAAAAGATACGCGTTGGATCGGGTGGTATTATGCTGCCTAACCACTCCCCATTAGTTGTTGCTGAACAATTTGGTACATTAGAGAGCTTATATCCAGGGCGAATAGATTTAGGGCTAGGGCGTGCCCCAGGTAGCGACCCTGTAACGAGTCGTGCATTAAACAACGATATGAGCCGCGCTGAAAACTTCCCGGGTGAAGTAACTGAGCTGCAAACATTGTTAGGTCCTTACAATGGTACGCATCCTATACGTGCTATACCGGGGGAGGACACAAACGTTCCGATTTGGTTATTAGGCTCGAGTTTATTTAGCGCGCAACTAGCGGCGCAAAAAGGGTTACCGTACGTATTTGCAGGGCATTTTGCACCGCGCTTTGTGCACGACGCAATAGCGCTGTATAAGCGCGAATTTAAAGCATCAAGCGTACTTGATAAGCCATACGTAATGCTTGCACTGCCTTTAGTGGCAGCAGACACCGACGATGAAGCGCAATACTTGTCGACTACTTCTAAGCAACGTGTACTCGAACTTATACGCGGTAACGAGCTGTGGCTAAAACCACCTGTTGAAAGCATGGACGGGTTGTGGAGCGAACAAGAGCGCGCCCATGTAGAGAACTTTTTAAGCCTAAGCGTAGTAGGCGGACATGTAAGTATTAAACACAAGTTAGAGATTATAGCTAAACAGCTAGAAGTTGATGAGTTTATATTTACCAATGATGTATTCGATAGTGAAAAACGCCACCGTGCACTCGAAATTTTAATGGAAATAAAACACTAAAATATAGTTAGTTAAGCAAGCGTACACTCTGGGCTTGTTAACATACAGACATCATCAAAAGTTAAACTTTTTTAACTCATTTTATTAACTTTAAGTGATGTCTGTATTTGTTATTTAAATATTCAAAGTAAATTTGATTGCTATTTTTAGTACATATTTTGCTTTATATACCGTTCTGTTTTTTCAATTGAACTGATTTAAACAATCAATTTTAAGATATCACTTTTGTTTTTTATAATGTAGCTATTAAACCAGACATCATAAAATTAAAGGCAGGTACACCGTGAACTCTCTAAACACCGCAACAGCTAATTCAGTTAACAAAACAGCGCAACCAAAAGTTGCACTGATTGCTGAAGGTGGCGGGCAGCGAGGGATCTTCACAGCTGGCGTACTTGATGCGTGGTTAGAGCAAGAATATGACCCATTCGATTTATTCATTGGTACTTCAGCGGGTTCGCAAAACTTAACTAGTTACTTAGCGCGTCAAAAAGGCTATGCCAAACGCCTGATAAGAGGGCTTTCGCGTAACAAACGTTTTTTTCAGCTTGGTCGCGGATTAGTGGGTAAACACATAGTTGATTTAGATTGGTACTTTGACAAAACCACCGAGGTAAAAAGAGCCATAGATTTTAAAACAGCTAAAACGAGTTTAGGCGCGCGTGAACTACTTATAACAGCCACTAATGCACGGGACAGAAAAGCTTATTACTTATCGCCTACAGGTGAGAGTGGCCAATGGCGTGATTTGTTAAAGGCTTCTAGCGCACTCCCGTTTTTATACAAACAAGGTGTAAAGTTAACACCTTGGTTAAACGCAAAAGCAGCGAATGAAACACATCTTGTTGAAGAACAAGCACAGAACGATTTTTATCTAGACGGTGGTTTAGCCGCTCCATTACCAGTGCGTGAAGCTTACAACCGAGGCGCTCGTAAAATTGTTGTAATAAGAACGGTTGACGCTAATTTTCAAGCTCAATCTGCATGGGTACAAAAGCTAAGAGCATTTGCTATAGCATCAGGCTATTGTCCAAAAACATTGGACTACTTAATACAGCACGAGAAAGCGTATTTAGATGAGCTTGAGTTTATTGCAAACCCACCAAGTGATGTAGAAATAATACAAATTTTTGCAGAGGAAAAACTGCATAGCAAATTATTAGGTAGTTCAAATAACGATTTACGTTTTGATCATAAATTAGGCTTAGATGCCGGTCGCTCATACTTAGCAATGCAAAATTTACAGATTAACAGCAACAACCATTACAGTGCACCTACACAATACAGCTATAACTAAGTAATACAGCGATAGCCAATTAAATATAATTTAAAAAAAAGCGCATAACTTCATGCGCTATTTTTTTGCCATTCTTAATCCTCATTACGCCTAAACCTTACTGCATCAAAATAAAAACTATTGCATCCCGCACGCATACGCAAAACAAAATACTGAATTTTAAAAAGATATTATTGATTTTTTAACTAATCAATATAAAGTGTAGTTGTGATTTTTTATTCACATTTATAGAAATAAAATTCAGTATTAAATGTGCTTGCTTACAGATTATTAAACATCAATACACACTTAAATATGGGGTAAAGCCAAACTTAAACACTATTATGTTTAATGCATAATGAGCTGCCGGAGTTTTTAAGTTAAGTAGCGCTACATGCAGAGTTTAAAGTCGGTGCTAACATAAAGTAAAAGTATAAAATAAAAAGGGATTAGTAATGTTCGATACCGTCGTCAAAAGCGTAAACAACCTTTTATGGGGAGAAGGTCAGGTACTTATTTATATACTCTTGTTTACGGGAGTATGGTTTTCAGTACGACTAAAAGCAATTCAAATACTTAAATTTAAACATATGTTTAGCCTTTTAAAAGGCAGTAGCAAATGTAAAAAAGACGATATTTCCTCATTCCAAGCGTTGTGTACAGGGCTTTGCGCACGGGTAGGTACCGGTAATTTAGCTGGTGTAGCGGTTGCAATTTCACTTGGCGGCAGCGGCGCTATATTTTGGATGTGGGTAATAGCCATATTGGGCATGGCTACAGGCTTTGCTGAAAGCGTACTTGGGCAAGTATATAAAGTGCGCGATAGTGGTGGCGAGTTTAGAGGCGGGCCTGCGTATTATATTCAACAAGGTTTGGGTAGCCGGGCGTTTGCAATTGTGTTTGCCGCATGTTTGTTTTTAGGTTACGGCTTTACGTTTAGCGCAATGCAAACTAACACAATTACCGACGCACTTAATTACGCGTTTGAAGTTCCTACATTTTATTCAGGCCTAGTTATTACAGTACTAGCAGGCTCAATTATACTCGGTGGCTTTAAAGCAATTGCCCGATTTGCAGAGCGTGTTGTGCCAATAATGGGCATTGTGTTTGTACTTGCTGCGGTAATTATTACGATTATAAATTTCACGCAAGTACCCGCCATGCTTAAAGATATATTTTTATCGGCGTTTGGTTTACAAGAAGCAGGCGCTGGTGCAATGGGCGCTGCGATTAAAAACGGTATTCAACGTGGTTTATATTCTAATGAAGCCGGTGCAGGTAGTGTGCCGCATGCTTCAGCAAGTGCCAGCCCAATTCCTAATCACCCTGTAACGCAAGGTTACATACAAATGCTAGGCGTATTTTTCGATACAATCGTACTGTGTAGCTGTACCGCGGTGATCATTTTACTAGCCGATATAGACATAAGCGGTGAAATGGAAGGCATTCGTTTAACACAAAGCGCCATGACCACTCATTTAGCACAAGGTGGTGTTTATTTTGTAGCAGCCGCTATTACCTTATTTGCTTTTACATCGGTGGTGGCAAACTACGCCTATGCAGAGAGTAACTTGCACCTCTTTAAGCTCGACAACAAAGTAGGGCGCGGCATTTACACTTTGCTTTATTTATCAATGATGTTGTGGGGCGCGTCGGCAACATTAAAAGAGGTCTGGGATTTAGCCGATATTGCCTTAGGGTTAATGACAGTGGTTAACGTTATCGCTATTATACTGTTAACGCCGACTATTTTGTCTGTTACGAGCGATTACCACGCACAAAGAGACAAAGGTTTAGAGCCCGAATTTAAAGTAAAAGATGTAAAAGTACAGGGCAAATGCGAAGACGGCATTTGGGATTAATTCACGTACTTTAAGCACACTTAACTATAAAAAGCGGTTTTATGGCAACATAAAATCGCTTTTTGTTTTGCATAAGTATTCACTTTCAGTGTTGTAGAAATAACAGAAGCAACCAAAATAAAAGGCACAATTTTTTAGATGATCGAGATGCACGCAGGGAAAACAGCGGCTAAAATTATTAACGAACAGGGCTTTAAATGTATTAGTTTAGACAAGATCTGACACATCAACTTGAAAAAGTGAGAGTTACCCGTTTTGATAAAAGGTGTCGAATCTTTAAATCAAAACATATAAGAGGTAACTCTCATGCTACATACTAACAATCCAATTATTAAA